>OAWD01001379.1_pt1 | contig 10260 bp, 7 predicted proteins | sample 1495361 | NCBI WGS metagenome assembly OAWD01 (sample SAMEA2580130, study PRJEB22360) | human gut metagenome | biome: human gut; feature: human-associated habitat; material: faeces | place: Denmark | collected 2008/2010 | reverse complement strand
CCCTCCCCAAACCCCACCCCCACCTCTTCAAAGACTTTTACGTTTATTGAATCCCTGTTTGCAGCGTTCCCTGAGGCAACAGAGTGGTGACTCCTTTGCCTGAAAAAAACGGTTTCCTTGGCGGTATAGCCCCAGGGAAACCGTTTTGAAGATATGAGGGACCCCTTCCCTTGCCGGGGCTGGACAGCTCCCGGAAACGCCTTTCTAAAAAGCCTCCCCGTACAGTGACGCGATCTCTTCGGGCGATGCCTGACGCGGATTGTTGGCGGGGCTTCCGCTGGCAACGGCTTCCCGCACCATCGCGTCGAGCTGGGCATCCAGCGCCTCGCGGGAAAGCAAGTCACGCAGCCGGGGGATATGCAGCTCGCGCACCAGCCGGCTCACAATGCCGAACCCGGCCCGCGCCGTTTCCAAAGGCGTTCCCGCCGGAACCGCCCCCATCGCTTCCGCCAGCCGGGCATAGCGTTCCGGTGCGCCGGGAAGCGAAAACCTCATGATCGCCTCCAGCAAAACGGCGTTGCTCACGCCGTGCGGGATGCCGAACTTCGCCCCAAGCGGGCGGGCCATGCCGTGCACCAGCGCCACGGAACTGTTGGTAAAGGCAATGCCCGCCTCCAGCGAACCAAGCAGGCACTCGCGCCGGGCTTCGGCATCGTCCGGGCTGGCGAACGCCACGGGCAGGAACCGGGCGAGCCTCCCCGCGGCCCGCAAGGAAAAGTCGATGGTCAGTTTAGTAGCCTTGCGGGATACGCAGGATTCGATGGCATGGGTCAAGGCATCAACGCCCGTGGCCGCCGTCAGCGCCGGAGGCATACCGTATGTCAGCAGGGGGTCGAGGATGGCGATTTCCGGGACAAGATACATGGAAATGACGAGCAGTTTCTCGTGGGCGGCTTCCTCGGTGATGATCGTCGTTCCCGAAACCTCGCTCCCCGAACCCGCCGTCGTCGGAATGGCGATGATCGGAACGCCGGGATGCGGCACCCTGCCCACGCCCGCGTAATCCCGGACAGCCCCGCCGTTGGCGTCGAGCAGGCTCACGGCCTTGGCAACGTCGATGGGCCCTCCCCCGCCGCAGGCCACGATGGTCCCGCACCGTTCCCTTCGGAACAGGTCAAGCGCCTCTCTGACATGGCGGTCGGTGGGTTCGGACGGAATATCCGAAAAAACCGCGCCGAGCAGCCCCGCCTCACGCAAGGACTGGAGCACAGGTTCCACAACGCCTGAACGCCGCAGGAACGGCCCCGTGATCACGAGCGCCCGGCCCCTCCCCCACTGCCTGGCGAACAAACCCGTTGAAGCGGCTTTTCCCTCCCCAAAGACGATGCCTTTCGGCGAGAACCAGTTCCACATATTTCCCCCGTTTTCATGCCGCGGCCCTGACGTGCGGCACCGTTGTGCGAAGGGCTTCTCAGTGCTCGTGCGGTTTGTTGCCGAGAGGATGCACATGCATATGGGCATGAGCGTGCGACGGCGCGACGTCCGTGAAATGCTGCCCCTCAACCGTCAGGTATTCGGAAGAGGTCTCCGCCAGGAAGTCCCAGTCGTGGGAAATGATGATACGGGCCGTGGGAAGGGTTTTCAAGACGCCGATGATCCGCTGCCGGGCTTCCGGATCCAGCCCGTTGGTGGGCTCGTCGAGCAGCAGGGCTTCCGGCTCCATCACAAGGACCGTAGCCAGAGAGACCAGTTTCTTCTCGCCCCCGGACAGGCGGTGCGTCAGCCGGTTTTCGAACCCGGCCAGCCCGAGCCGCTCCAGCGTGGACGCAGCACGATCCCGGGCTTCGTCCTGAGTGCAGCCAAGATTCAGCGGCCCAAAGGCCACGTCTTCCAACACCGTGGGACAGAAAAGCTGATCCTCGGCGTGCTGGAGGACCAAGCCCACCTTGCAGCGCAATTCCCGAAAGTCCTTTTCCGTTTCCAGCGGACGCCCGTGAAAGAGGATACGGCCTTCCTGCGGTGCCGCCAGCCCCATGATCAACCGGAAAAACGTCGTCTTGCCGCTTCCGTTCGGACCGTACAAGCCGATCTTCCGGTCAGGGTACAGGGCAAAATCCATATCCCGGAAGACCTGCCGTCCTCCGGGATATGTGAACGAAATATGCTCCAGCGCGAAAATGGGCTCAGCCACGGGGAAACTCCAGATACAAATCAAAGGCCACGAGGCAAACCATGCACGCGAACGCCGCCACGGCGAACACGGCATCGCGGGATGTGGCCCGGAAAGCGGCCACGGACTGAAAACGCCCGGAAAAGCCGCGCAGGATCATGGCTTCGTAGACCCGCACGGAACGGTCGAAGCTGTGCACAAAGACCATGCCGAGCATGTTGCCGAAGGTACGGTACGTATGCATGTTGGTCCTGGGCGCGAACCCGCGCAGCCGCGCCGCGCCGTGCAGCTTGTGCCATTCATCGGCGATCACATGCAGATAACGGTACGTGAACAGAAACAGGAAAACCAGCTTGGACGGGAAGCGCAGCCGCTCCAGCGCGTAGCCGATGGTCGGGGAATCCATCGTCGCCACCAGCGCGAGGAACGTCATGACGATGGCATTGGACTTGATGGTCACGAGCAGGGTCAGCAGCACCCCCGCGCGGCTGACCTCCAGCGGCCCCCACGCGGCGATAACGTCTCCGCCCGAGGTCAGGGGGACCGTCAGCCAAAGGAACGCAATGAACACATTGACCACGGCCAGCCGCCGGAGCACGGGCCGCATCGGCGGCCTGCTGAGGGCAAGGAGCAGCGCGGCCATGCCGAACCCGAACCATGCCGCCTCGGGAGTCCGCACCACGGCCAGGCACACGGCGCACACGAACGCCGCCACCAGACGGAATCTGGGGTCGACGGCGTGCACCAAAGAGCGCCCGTGGGCAAAAGGTTCGTCAAACATCAGGGCCGGCGCCTGAAATACGCCGCAACGCCGATCAGCCCGAAAATCCAGCCGATGCCCCCGATGATGTCCCGGAGGTTCGGACCGGCTTCCGCCTGCTCCGCAAGCATACGTTTGATGGGGGACAGTTTGGCGTCCAGTGCGGCGTCGACGATGCGCTCGATCTCGGCGGGCGTCGCGCCGGCCGGAACCGCCGCAACCGGAGCGGCGGCAGAAGGCGCGGCCTGTCCGGCGACAAGGGAGGCCGGGGTAGCCGGGACTTCCGCAGCGGCAACAGCGACGGCCTTCGGGGTTCCCGAAGAAGCCAGCTCGTCGGCGGCCACGGTCCAGTCGTTCTGGTGCCCTTCCCCGGCGATGATCCGGATGTTGAGATCGTGCCCGGCCTCGCGGAGCTCCGCCGTCACCGGGAACCGGAACACCCCGTTATCATCGGTGGTTCCCTGCAACAGCCGCGCGCCGGTCGTTGCGTCAAAGACCTCCACGGTCCCCTGCTTGACCTTCTGGCTTCTGTTGAACCCACACTCGACCTGTACGGCATCCCCATCCACAAAGGCGAAGATATTCACGCGGTGCGCCGAAGCGAACGAGGATCCGGCGAATACGAGGCACAACGCCATGCACCAAAGGCGAAACATACGCATATCGCTATTCCTTGGAAAATTGCAGGATTTCCGGGCGGACCTTGGCAATGAACGAAACCGCCAGCGCGGTGATCACGCCTTCCACGATCATGACGGGAATGTGCGCCAGAAACAAGATCTGTGCGGTACGGAGAAAGCCTTCAGCGCTGAAACTCAGCGACAGCGCCGTCAGCAGCCCGGCCCCGGCGACGGAGAGAGCCCCGCAGCAGAATGCGCCGACAATCCGCTGACGTGCGGATTTCAACAGCATGGGGCGGAACGCGTAGTAGCAGACGACCGCCGGAAAAGCCATATTGAAGGTATTCACGCCAAGTACGGTGATGCCGCCATACTGGAACAGGATCGCCTGAAGCATGAGCGCCACAAAAATGGACGGGAACGCCGCCCAGCCGAGCAGCATCCCGAGGAGCCCGTTCAGGATGAGGTGCACGCTGCTCGGGCCTATGGGCACATGGATGAGTGAGCCCACAAAAAAGGCCGCGGCCAGAATCGCCACCGTCATCAGCCTGTCGTAGTCCAGTTTCCGCAGCCCAATGACAATACCGGCCGCCGCCAGCACGGCTCCTGCCCCAAGGACCGCCGGGGAAAGCACCCCTTCCGAAATATGCATGGTTCACCTTCGATTTGTTTTACCGAGGAAGGAATTTGGGGAAAGGAGACGAAAACTTTCCGGAAAAAGTTTCACCCTCCCTTCCCCAAACCAGCCAGCGCGGAGCCCGGCCTTCCCTCTTCAAAAACGCTCGTCTTTACGAATCCCTGTTCCAAGCTTTCCCGAGTTCTCGAAACAGCGGAACGCCTGTTCCTCCCCTCCTGCGCAATCCCTGCAGGCAGGGTGAATCGGAGAGCATGTCGGCAGGCGTTCACCACCCCCACTGCGGCACCCTCCCGCTTGTCTTTTTTTACTTCTTCACCGGGTCGACGAACTCGGCCCACAGCACGGCTCCAAGCTCGACATTCTTGGGCGTGCCGTCGTGATCAAGCTTCTCATCGGCGGTATTCAGCGCGGCGAAGCCCCACCAGCCCGCAAAAGGCACGGCATAGGTGAAGACGCCGTTGGCGTCGGCCTTCACGACCTGCGTCACCATATACTCGTTGGGCGCTTCGTACTTCTTATCCTTGTTGTACAGCTCGACTTCCACATCGGCGCCGGGCACGGGCTTGCCGTTCAGCAGCACCTGCCCCTGAAACACATTGCCAGCATAATTGCCGAAGGGACGGGTCAGGGGAACGATTTCCGTCTTGAGCCCGGCGGGCTCATCCCAGCCTTCCTCTTCGCCGAACGCCGCCACATACGCCTTGGTGTAATGGACGATGTAGCAATCCTCGGCGGGCTCCCAGTACGGCTGCGGCTCCATGACGAACTGATAGACGCCGGGCCGCTTGATCGCATACTGCGCGGTCCAGCCGTCGTGATCCACGATTTTTTTGGCTTTGAGGCTGGGTTTCAGGTCTTCAGTCTTGCCATTCGCAATGACCTGCACCGCTTTCGGCTTGGCCAGCGGCATACCCTGCATTTCCATAGGATGGGTAAAGGACAGGTCCAGCGTGACGTCGGCGTCCTTCTTGTCCGTCACCGTGCCCGCAGAAGGGATGACCATGCCGAAGTGCGCAAGCGCAACGCCGGAAACGGACAGCATCATGATGCAACTCATCAGAAACGTTTTCCACATAACCGAATCTCCTTGTGTCGGGCCGACGGCAGCCAAAAGGGCACGCCTCACGCCGTAAAACCATGAGTAACACAATACAAAGAAAAGTAACAACAGAGAATCGATGATTTTCGTCCTATATTTGTTTCACTTTGAATTGTATAAGAATCCATGAGCCAATCTGGGCTCGGAAACATCGTCTCCAAGACACATGCGCACCATACGCAAAGCCATAGCACCCAATCCGCTCACGGAAACGGCTTCATGCCCATGCAGGCGCTCCCGCCGCCTTCGCTGCCCCGTTCCATGCCCTCGTACCCGCCGGAAAGAAAAAGAGAGGACCTTCCCAGATCCTCTCTTGATGACAATGCCTTTTGAAGTGCCTACTCGGGCTTCTTGGAGGGCCGGATGGTCATCACGGGGCACTTGGCGGACTTCACCACCTCATTGGCCACGGAGCCGAAGAACAGCCGATCCAACCCTTCGCGGGCGTGGGTTCCCATGACGATCATGTCGACGCCGAGTTCCTTGGCGATCTCCACAATCTTCTCGGCGGGGCGCCCTTCATAGATGAGCCCGTTGACGTCCATGCCGGGGAACTGCTTCTCCACGAAAGCATCCATATCCCCCCGGGCACGGGACCAGATGCTTCGCATCCCCTTGGCGATGTCCTCCACGGGGACTTGCAGGTTCTCATAAGCCGAACGCGACGAGACGACATAAATAGCCGAGATCGAAGCCCCCGAAAGTTCCGAGAGCATCTTCGCATATTCCACGGCAGGGTTGACGCTGTCCTTCAGGTCGACTGCGCAAAGGATCTTCTTCAGTTCCATGAGACGCCTCCAGCGTAACGAGTTGGACAATACAGGATTGTCTTTACACTACCTCCTGTTGCGCCAAAGTCAAGCCGGACGGATTTTCTAACGCTTTTCCTTCGGAACGACGGTTCCCCGGCCTTCCCGGGCCTTCCGGTTGAACAGGCGGAAGACCAAGACGAAAAAGACCGGGACAAAGAAAATCCCAAGAGCCGTTGCCGCGAACGTGCCGCCCATGACGCCGGTCCCGATGGCATTCTGGCTTCCCGAACCCGCCCCGGTACTTATCGCCAGCGGCAATACGCCGATGAGGAAGGCCAAAGAAGTCATGAGGATGGGCCGCAAGCGCAACCGGGCCGCTTCCATTGCGGCGTCCGCGAGGCTCGCGCCCTGCTGGAACAACTCCCGCGCGAACTCCACGATCAGAATGGCGTTCTTCGCCGCGAGCCCGATGGTCGCCAACAGGCCGATCTGGAAATACACATCGTTGGACAGCCCGCGCGCGCTGGTCGCGACCAAGGCACCCAGCACGCCGAGGGGCACGACCAAAATGACCGACAGCGGAATGCTCCAGCTCTCGTACAGCGCGGCGAGGCAGAGGAACACCACCAAGATGGACAAGGCATAGAGGAACGGCGCCTGCGAACCGGAAAGGCGCTCCTGAAAGGACATCCCGGTCCACTGGTATCCGATGCCTTCGGGAAGTTCCCCCATCAGCCGTTCCATCTCCAGCATGGCCGTACCCGAACTCATCCCGGCGGCGGCGCGGCCCTGTATCCGCACGGCGGACACGCCGTTGTAGCGCTCAAGCTGCATGGGGCCGTACGTCCAGCGGGCCTCGCCGATGGACGTGAACGGCACCATCTCGCCCTTGTCGTTGCGGAAGTACCATCTGTTGAAATCTTCGGGCTTCATGCGGAACGGCGCATCGGCCTGCACATACACCTTTTTGACGCGGCTGCGGTCCACGAAGTCATTGACGTACTTCCCGCCCCACGCCGCCGAAAGATCCGTGTTGATGGCGTCGAGGGGCAAGCCGAACGCCCCGGCCTTTTCCTGATCGATGTCAACTTCCAGCTGCGGGCTGTCGTCCTGCCCGAAAGTTCGGACGTTCCGCAGCAGGGGGCTGCGCCGCGCCAGCTCCATCAGCTGATCCCGCGCCGCGATGAGGGCTTCATGCCCAAGCCCCGCCTGATCCTGCAACTCGAAGTCAAAGCCGGTGGCGTTGCCGAGCGAGCGGATCGCCGGGGGCGCGGAGACGAATACACGGGCATTGATGATTGAGGAAAAAGCCTGATTCGCCCGGTCGATGATGGCCTGCGCGCGCCGCTCAGGATCTTTGCGCTCGCTCCAGTCGCGGAGGCGGATGTTCCCGCGCGCGGTGCTTTGCCCCTTGCCGCCCGATGCGCGCCCAAGGGTCAGCATCATGCCATGCACGTTTTCCTTTTCATTCTCAAGGAAATAGCGCTCCACCTGTTCCACGATCTTCAGGGTTTCCGTTTCCGTCGATCCCGGGCCGAGCTGGATTTCCACGGTCAGGATGCCCTGATCCTCGTTGGGCAGAAACGACGTGGGCATACGCCACAAGATCCAGCCCGCGCACACGAGCATGGCCAAATATATGACCATCATCCTGCCGCCGACCTTGATGATCCTGCCGACGGCCCCCCTGTAGGCCGTGGTCGCCCGGTCGAAACTCCGGTTGAACCAGCCGAAGAAGCCGTGCTGCGAGGCCATGTGGCCGGGCTTCAGAAAGGTGGAGCACAATACGGGCGTCAGCACCACCGCCACGACGACGGAAAGGATCATGGCCGACACGATGGTCAGCGAGAACTGGCGGTAGATGGCGCCGACGGTGCCGCCGAAAAAGGCCATCGGCACGAACACGGCGGACAGCACCGCCGCCACGCCGATGAGCGCGCCGGTGATCTGGCCCATCGTCTTGATGGTGGCCTCGCGCGGAGGCAGCCCGTCCTCTTCCATGACGCGGGCCACGTTTTCGACCACGACGATGGCATCGTCCACAAGCAGGCCGATTGCCAGCACCATGCCGAACATCGTCAGCGTATTGATGCTGAACCCGAACGCCGCCATGACGCCGAACGTGCCGAGCAGAACCACGGGAACCGCCAAGGAAGGGATGATCGTGGCCCGGAAGTTCTGGAGGAACAGGTAGATGACCGCGAACACCAGCACAATGGCCTCAAGCAGGGTCTTGACCACCTCGATGATGGAAATCTTGATGAACGGAACGGTATCGTAGGGCGACACCACTTCCACGCCGTGCGGGAAATAGGGGCGCATGTCCTCAATGAAGGCCGCCACCGCATTTGACGTGTTCAGAGCGTTGGCGTCCGAAGCCAGCTTGATGCCCACGCCCGCCGCGGGCTTGCCGTTGTAGCGGGCCGACGATGTGTAGCTTTCCTGCCCCAGTTCCACACGGGCCACGTCCCGGAGGCGTACGGCGGAGCCATCGGGATTGACGCGCAGCAGGATGCGCTCGAATTCCGGAACGGACGTGAGCTGTTTCTGCGCCTTGATGGTGACGTTCATCTGCTGCCCGTCCCGGATGGGCTTGCCGCCGACTTCCCCGAGCGAAACCTGTTTGTTCTGGGCCTTCACCGCATTGATCACGTCGGACGGCGTCAGGCTGTATGAGAGGAGCTTCGAGGGGTTGAGCCAGATTCGCATGGCATAGGGCGCGCCGAACAGGGACACTTCGCCCACGCCGTCCACACGGCTCAGGGGGTCAAGGATGGTGGAGCCCACAAAATCGCACAGGTCCGCCGCGCTCATGGAATCGTCGGACGACACGAACGCGTACATCTGAAGGAAGCTGTCCGCCACCTTGGTTACGGTGATGCCCTGCCGCGTCACTTCTTCCGGCAGGGACGAAGTGGCGAGCTGGAGCTTGTTCTGCACCTGCATCTGCGCCACGTCGGGATTGGTATCGGGATCGAAGGTGAGCCGGATGGAGACCTGCCCGGCGGCGTCGCTGGTGGAGTTGATATACAGCAGGCCGTCGATGCCGTTCAGTTTTTGTTCGATGACCTGCGCGACCGTGTCCTCAAGCGTCTGAGCGGAGGCCCCGGAATATTTAGCCGTGATGGTGACCACCGGAGGCGCGATGCGCGGATACTGCTCCACGGGCAGGCGGAATATCGAAATCCCCCCCGCCATCATGATCAGGATGGCGATAACCCACGCGAACACCGGGCGGTCTATAAAAAAACGTGCCATAAGTTCTCTATGAAGTTATATGGTTACATACGGGACTTTTTCAAAAAAGAGGATAGGCGCTCTCAAAAGCCTTCTGGTGGCCTTCTCTTTTCCTCAAGGGAAGCTTTCATCCTCTGCTGGCCGAAAAAAGGCCGTTAAGGGAAACCACCGGGAAACGCCTGCCGACGGGAGGTTCCCCGTATCACCAGACTGTTATTGATTGTTCAAAAACCGTTGGCGGCGGGAAGATACGCGGAACGGGAGTCAAGTCACAGCTGGCCCTCCAGAACCCCAGAGGCCCACGAATAGGACAACCAGCCCTTTCCCGGCCCCCTCCGACTTCCCCGCTATCCTTCGCCCCTGATCTTCACGCTCATGCCGGGACGGACGTTCTGCCCGCCTTCAACAATGACGCGGTCTCCGGGCTTCAAGCCGGAAAGCACCTGCCACGAATCGCCCACGGTACGGCCCACGTCGACAAGCCGGACGTCCACCTTGCCGCCGCCGTCCACAAGGAGCACGGAAGCCTGCCCCTTCGGATCGCGCCGCAGCGCCCGCTGCGGGACCAGCAAGGCGTTTTCGTCCACGCCCTCGGCGATGACCGCGCGCACGTACATGCCGGGCAACAAAATATGTTCGGGATTGGGGAACAGGGCGCGCAGGGACACCATGCCGGTGCTTTCGTCCACGCTGACGTCCGTGAACTGCAAGCGGCCCTCATGCGGATACATGGCGCCGTTTTCGAGTTTCAGGCGGACAGGCGCTTCCTCGGCGGCGGAACGCAATTCCCCATTGGTGAATTGAGCGCGCAGCCGCAGCAAATCCTGACTGGACTGGGTGATATCCACATACACCGGATCAAGCTGGCGCACGGAGGTCAGCGCCTGCGCCTGATTGGCGGTCACCAGCGCGCCGGGCGTGAACGCCGACTTGCCGATGCGCCCTGAAATGGGGGAACGGACTTTGGTGTATTCCAGGTTGATGCGGGCGGTCTTCACGGCGGCGCGGGTCACCGCCACATCCGCCGCCGCCTGCCCGCAGGTCG
>OAWD01001368.1_pt1 | contig 10350 bp, 12 predicted proteins | sample 1495361 | NCBI WGS metagenome assembly OAWD01 (sample SAMEA2580130, study PRJEB22360) | human gut metagenome | biome: human gut; feature: human-associated habitat; material: faeces | place: Denmark | collected 2008/2010 | reverse complement strand
CAGTATGATGAAATGATTCATAAGGATTGGAATTTGGCTACAGAGGAGCAGAAAAATAGAGTTGAAAAGTTAAAATGTGAAGTTGATAACCTAAAGAAAAGTGATACTGGAGATGATTCAAAAATTTGGGTTGAAGCTATACAAAATATTGCAATGAAACGTGGTGTTAACAATGGATAAAGCTTTATTGACACTATTAGATTGTTATTGGGATAATCCTGTTTGGTTTGCAGAGGATATGTTAAATTTTAAAGCTGACAAGTGGCAATCTGATGTTCTGATGGCTTTAGCTCAAACCCCAAAAGTATCTATTAGAAGTGGTCAAGGAGTAGGTAAAACTGGATTAGAAAGCATTGCAACTGTATGGTATTTAAGCACTAGACCTTTTCCGAAAGTAGTTGCTACAGCTCCAACACGACAACAATTATATGACGTACTATGGGCTGAAATAGCTAAATGGCTAAGTAATAGCAAGGTTGAGAAGCTACTTGAGTGGACTAAAACAAAAGTGTATATGAAAGGCTTTGAAGAAAGATGGTGGGCTACAGCTAGAACAGCAGTAAAGCCCGAGAATATGCAAGGTTTTCATGAAGATTATATGTTATTTGTTGTTGATGAAGCTTCGGGAGTTGCTGACCCCATTATGGAAGCTATATTGGGAACATTATCAGGTGCAGAAAATAAGCTTCTTTTATGCGGAAACCCAACTAGAACGAGTGGAACGTTTTACGATAGCCATAATAGAGACAGAGATTTATATAAAACATTTAAAGTATCTTCTTTAGACAGCCCTAGAACATCAAAAGATAATATTGAAATGCTAAAAAGAAAGTACCATGAAGGTTCTGACCCTTGGCGTGTCAGAGTACTTGGAGAGTTTCCAAAAGGTGAAAGTGATTCTTTAATATCTTTAGAAGCTGTTGAAACAAGCACAATAAGAGAAGTGAATATATCTAATGACTATATATTAAATATAGGGGCGGATATAGCAAGATATGGTGATGATGAAACCATAATAGCTCCAAGAATAGGTGGGAAAGTATTTGATTTATTAACTTATTCAAAAAAAGATACAATGGAAACAGTAGGAAATATATTAAGAGCAGTTGATAAATTTAAAAATATGTATCATCAAATTAACAGAGTAAAAATAAAAACGGATGATGATGGCTTAGGTGCAGGTGTAACAGATAGATTAAAAGAAGTTATAAGACATGAAAGACTTAAATATGAAGTTATACCTATTCAAAATGGTTCTAGTGCTATAGAAAAAGATAAGTACTATAATAAAGCTTCTGAAATGTGGGATAACATGAGGGAGGAATTAGATGCAAATTTAAGTAGTTTTATACAAAATAAAGAAGCTATAATACAGCTTCCTAATGATGATAAACTTATTAAACAACTATCAAATAGAAAATATACAGTAGATTCAAAAGGGAAAATACAAATAGAAAGTAAAAAGGAAATGAAAAAAAGAATTGGAGAATCACCCGATAGAGCTGATGCAGTAATATATTCGTTTGCAGAAAATAACAATACTGATTTATCTTTACTGAAAGGGGGTAGTGTATGGGGATAATATCTTATGTAAAAAAGCTATTTAAAAGACCTGCAGGAGAGATTATGCGTATGTCTAGTGGAAACATTGGCGTATATAAATTAGACGATTCTAGAGTTGATTATGAGTTAGCAAGAGAACTGTATCAAAATAAAAATGCTAAGTACAAGCTAGGTTCTAGTTTTGTTAGACCGATTGTCAATTCAACAACTGGTTTTATGGGTGTACCTCATTTTCAAATAGAAGATGAAGAAGCTCAATATATATTAGATGAATTTGTTTTAGATAACACATCTAAAATGTTAAAAACACATACAGATAGTTTAAAGCAAGGTGATTGTTATATTTGGATAACTAGAGAAGAAAGAGAAAATCCTTTATATCCCGATAAAAAAGTTAGATTAATATATAACTTCATATCACCCGAAGAAGTGAAAGAAATAATATTAGACCCTACAACAAAAGAGCCTATAGCTTATATATTAGAAAGTCAAAATGAATGGACTGACTTAGGAGAAAACAAGAGAAAGGCTAAGGTAAAACAAATAATAACTGCTGAAAGTAGATTTGTTGAGGTTGAAGGTGATAAGATAGAAGGTTTAGAAGAAGGGGAAACGCCTAATGTATGGGGTTTTATACCAATAATACATTTTAAAAATGAAGCTGATGAAACATTGAAATATGGGCAAAGTGATATAGAACCAATAGAACCTCTTTTAAAAGCTTATCATGATGTTATGTTACATGCGTTAAAAGGTAGCAAAATGCACTCTACTCCAAAACTAAAGTTGAAATTAACTGATGTTGCAAGTTTTTTAGCACACAATTTTGGTGTTGAAGACCCAGTTAAATTTGCCAAAGAAGGTGGAAAGATAAATCTTGATGGGCATGAAATACTATTCTTAAACAAAGATGAAGAAGCTGAGTTTGTAGAAGTAAAATCAGCCATAGGTGATGCTAAGGAGCTTTTAAAGCTTCTTTTTTATTGCATAGTAGATGTATCTGAAACACCCGAGTTTATATTTGGAGTACATACACCTAGTGCTTTAGCTTCTGTAAAAGAACAAATGCCTATTATGGTAAATAAGATAAGAAGAAAAAGAGAACAATTTACAAATAGCTGGCAATTACTTGCAAGAATGGTTTTAATAATGAGTTCTAATTCTAGTGGTATGAAATATTCATCTTATGATGTGACTATAGGTTGGGATGAAGTAAATCCACGAGATGATAAAGAATTAGCTGAAACACTAGAAAAAGTATGTAGTGCATTAGATAAAGCTTTAGAGGGTGGATTTATTAGTGAAGAATCAACAGTAAACTTTTTAGCACAGTATATAGATACAATGAGCAATTATATAAGTGATGACCCTGAAATAGTTGGAGAAAGAGAAAAGATAATAAAAACCAAGATGTTAAAATACAGATTAGATGACTCTCAAGGTTTAAATGATGAGTCAAATGAAATTGAGAAGGAAATAAATAAAATAAAGGATAATAATGGCAATGGATAAAAGTACTTCGGAATTAATAACTGTTGCAGGGGAGTACAAGAAATGGGCATTAGAAGCTAGAAAAAAATTTATAGATTTAAGGCTCAAGCAAGATGATGAAATAAGAACAATGTATATTAACATAACAAGAAATATTACAAAAGAAATAAGAAAAGGAAATCTTTCAGACTTTAACAAAGTTAGGTTAAAACAGATACTAAAACAATTAACGCAAGAAATAAAAATATTAAATGAACAACTAGTATTTAATTTTGATGAATACTTAAATAAAAATGTTGAAACAGCTACTAGTTACTCTAAAAATATTTTAATTAATGCAGTTGAGACAGCTCAAATAACTAAAGTAACTAAAACTATGATACAAAAAGCTTTCTATGATATTAATATAAGAACTGTAGAAGCTTATTATACAAGGGTTAAGGATGGTTTATTTTTATCTGATAGAATTTGGTCTAAGTGTAAGAAGTACAGAGAAGATATGAAAGTTATATTACAAACAGCAGTAACAGAAGGTCAAGACTGTGTTAAAACAGCTAAGATGTTAGACAAATATGTTTTAAAAGGTAAGAAAACTTTAGTTGATGAATATCCAAATATGATAAAAAGAATAGGAAATAGAGTACCTCAAAATATAAGTTATGAAGCTTTAAGATTGGCAAGAACTGAAATGACATCAGCTTATGGTGATGGGGTTTTAGCTTCTGCAATGATTAACCCTGCAACCATAGGTATTCAGTTTATGTTGTCCATGGCACATCCTCACACAGATATATGTGACGAAATATGTGGAGAGGATAATTTTGGTTTGGGTAAAGGTGTTTATCCTATAAATGAAGCTCCTGTATATCCATTCCACCCTCATTGTTTGTGTATTATGCTTACTGTAGTTCAACCATTAGATATATTAGTTGGAAGGTTGAAAAATTGGATTAAAAATCCTATGAATGATGTACCTCTTGAAATGTGGTATCAAGAGGTGTATGGAAATTTGAATTTTTAAATTGAAAGGTGGTGATTAAATGAATGTAATAACTGGAGAAATGGACTCAATGAATGCGTTAATATCTAGTATAAAACCTTCTGATATTCCTTTAGCTAAAGATATAGACATAGAAGCTTTAAAATCTATAGATGATGACCCTCTTGAGGTAGTTGTTGAGATACCAGCTACAAAATCTAAAAGGGGATGGAATTATACTGCTAAAAGCTTGAAAGATATTGTAGATTACACTAATGAAAATACTCTTAATGGCTTTTTAGGACATCAAAAAGCTGAAAATATATCAACTGAATTTGCACTACCTGTAACGCATTGGATAGGTGCAGAAATGAAAGGGGATAAAGCTTATTTCAGAGGGCTGATTGATGCTGATGCAACAAATTTAAAAAGATGGATTAGAACTAAAAGGATAAAAGAAGTTAGTATATTTGGTTATCCAAAACTTAAAAAGAGTGCTAAAGGCGAAATGAATGTTATAGGATATGAGCCACTATCTATTGATTGGACTCCTCTACATAGACCAGGTATGCCAACAAGTATTGTAGGTATGGAAATGAGTCCTAATGGCGAACAGTTAGATGGAACTTTTGAAGCTTTAAGAATAGATTTAAGAGAAGCTTTAAAAGCTAAGTTTTCTATTAATGATAATAATTCATATCTCTATATACAAAACATAAGATATGATAACAATACTGTCATATATGAGTTGGAGCAAAATGGATTATGCAAGCTTTATAGTATACCATTTACTATAGTTGAAAATAAAATAAATCTAGGTGAAGAAATTGAAGTAATAAAGAAAATAAGCTATGAAGCTAAAGGAGAAATGAAAGGAGAGGAAAACAAATTGGAAGGAAAAGAGTTAATAAAAAATGTCAAAGGATTACTGCAAACTGGTGAAATATCATATTCAGAGGTCATACAAGGAATAGGCTTAACTAAGGAAATTGTGACAGGAGAGATGGAAGATGTAAAAAGTTCATTAAAAGCAGAAAAAGAATTAAGAGAAGTGAAAAAAGTACTTGGAATAGTAGGAGAGATGGACACAGTTGAAGTGGCAAAAAAGGCTTCAAAAGCTTTAGAAAATGAGAAAAAGGAAGCTTGGAACTGTATAGTTAATAAAGTAATTAAAGATAAAGTGTCAGGTGAAATAGCTCAAACATTAGTTAAGAAAATGTTAAATGTTGAGGAAGGCTCAAGTGAAGAAGTAATAACAGGAGAAATAGAAAATATATTAAATGATGAGTTTGTAAAAAATACAATGTCTAATATGTATAAAGATAATCCAACAACAACAGGATTATTAAACTCTAGCAATAATGGAAGTTTAACAACTAAGAAAAATAGAATATAAAGGAGTGATGTTTATATGGCATTTAAAGGTCAACCAACGCCAAGCACAATAACACAGATAACAAGAGCAAAAATAAGTGATGGGAAATCTGTAAGAGTTATTCTTTCAGAAGGCGAAAGCACTAAAACACAACAATTTTATCTTATAAATGGATTCTTTGGAGTCGCTATGCAAGACGGAGAAAAAGGCGATGAAGTTACTTTGCAAATAGAGCAAGCTGAATACGAAACGGATAATATTGTTACATCAGAAGCTTTTGAGGCAGGGAAATTGATTTATTGGGATAATACAGCTAAGAAATTTACTACTACATCTGCAAGTAATAGGCTAGTTGGTAGAGTAACAGATGGGAAAGACAGTAATAATGTAATTTGGTTTATATTATTACCTCAACAATAGAAAAGGAGTGATAAATATATGGCATTTAAAGTAATTAGTCAGGAAAATTTGCTGGAACAAAAAAGAAAAGAAACTTTACAAGAAGATATACCATTTATAGTAAATGGTGAAATGGAATATGTAACAAAGAAAATATCAAATGGAGAAATGGAAACCTTGGAGTTAAATAAGCCACTTGGTGAAATGATGACTTTTAGCTCGACTTCAAATTTAAAAGAGTTATTAAGAAAAGTTGTATTAGATGTTGAACTAGGCAGAGAGCAAGTACAACTATTATATAAACCAATCTATGACAGTATAGCAGATTCTAATTTACCACAAGTTATGGATGCTAAGTGGGCTTTACAAGGTAACTGTGTATTCCTAGAGCATATAGAAGGTGAAGAAATTAAATTCGGTACAATAAATGCAGAAAATGGTCCAGTTGCAAGGATACAAACTTATGCAACTGGTTTTGAGTATACAAAAGAAATGAAGGATTTTAACCAAACATTTAGTGTTGAAATATTAAATAAATCAATTGGTGAGAGTTACAATGCCTTGTTAAACCACATACATCTAAGCCCAATAATAAATTTTAATTATAAAGCTTCTAATAAGACAGCTTTTAAAGGTGAAACTAATGACCCAATATGGCTAGGAATTTGGAGAACATTAACACAAGCACAAAAAGATACAGTTATAGCAAAAAGACAAGGTAATATATTAATGGCTTCTAGTGCTGACCAAATTGAAATAGAAATGGCGTTAAATGGAGGACATTTATTAAACGGAAGCATGTATCCATCTATAAAAAATATATCAACAGTAATTTATTATGATGGGTGGGAGGTTACTGTTGGTAAAAAAACATATTCTTACAAAGGTGTTACACCAGGCAAAGGATATTTGATAAGACCTAAGCGAGGATTTAAAGAGTTAATAAAGAGAGATTTAACAACAGAGGTTGGAAATGCTGATTTAAGTAAGTTAGTAGAAAATCAAATTGTAGGTCATTGTTATAGAGGTGCTTTTGCAGCAGTAGAAGAAAATGTACAAGAAATAAGTTTTAGATAAAACACTCATAAGAGTGTTATTTTTATGAGGTGATAATATATGACACCAACTAGTAATTTAATAGAAAAATTAAGACTATTATTAAATGATAAAGATAAAAAATCATTTACAGATGAAGAATTAAACTTGTTTTTAGAAGAAGCAGACTGTATTTACTGTGCAGCTTCTCAAGGATGGGTATTAAAATCTTTACAATATGAAAATACAGTAGGGGAAATGTATGAGTATAAAGTGGGTCAAGAAACATATAAAAGCTCTAGTATAAAGGACCTAGTATCTGTAGCTTATCAAAATGCAGAGAAATTCAAGGATATGTGTACTAACAAAAAAGAAAAGGGAAGTTTTATGTTAGGAATTAGCACAGAATTTGAAATATGATAAATATTGATAGAAGAAGAAAAGACATAATAAGAACTATTAATATGAACCCTACCAATATTACTATAACTAATATTAAAAAAACTGAAATAGATGGAGCTTTTGAAGAAACTGAAACAGAGATAAAATGTGTTGTTAGAATATTTAATGAAAAGACAGCAGAGAAACAAATATCAAGTGAAAAGCAAGGTACTTTTAGTTCTATTAGAACATATGGAATGTTAGTAAGTGATGATGTTGTCTTAGATGTTAACAGTAGAGATTCTTTGGAGTTTGAGTGCATATATGGGAGAATGAAAATAGTTAATGTATATCCTCAAATTGTAAAAGGAGAACTTTGTGGGTATCAATGTTCACTTGAAAGGATTGATTAAAATGAGTGCTTTCACAAATGCAATAAATGATATAAATAGAAAAAAAGCAGGTATGTTTGTACTTTGTATGAGTGCAAGTGCAATGCTAGAAGGTGAAGCTAAAGCAAATGCAAGTTGGACAGACAGAACATCACATGCAAGACAAAGTTTAAATGCTAAAACTCTTGGAGGAGGAAATAATTTCATTATTAGATTATCGCATGGTGCAGAATATGGAGGAATACTTGAAGAAGGTTCAAAACCACATGTTATTACTCCAAAATCAGCTCAAGCTTTATACTGGAGAGGTGCTTCACATCCTGTAAAATCAGTTCAACATCCTGGTACAAAAGCAATGCCTATTATAAAACCAACTATTGATAAAAATATAGGCAAAATAGGTAATATGATTTTTAGATATTGGAGTGATTAAAATTGAAATATACTTTAGCTAATATTAGACCTTTGAATAATTTTTTAGATTTTAATTTAGAAAGTTTTGAAATACTAACAAAAAAAATGCCAATCGATATATTAAAGCCAAAAGTAGAACTTATTAGCCTTGATTATGGTGAAGTAAAATTAATAAAAAAATATACTGACTGTATTTGATTATTTGGAGCAAATAAATGAGAGCAGGAATAAGAAAAGCGTTAATAGATAATATAAAAGAATTAAAAGGTTGTTATGAACCTAATGTACCAAACAAAGATACTAAAAAGCCTTATATGGTAGTTGTACAAGGGCAAGACAATGACAACGGAGAAACAATAGGCTTTGAAAGAAGTATAGAAATATGGATTTATGAAGGCAGAACAACATTCAAGAAATTAGATAAATTAACTAAACAAGTTGTTGAAGTCTTAGATATGAATACTATAGTTGATGAATCTGAAAACGAAGCTTTTACTTGCATTTATAAAGGTACAAGTGAAAATGATATTGTTGTTGAGGAATGGGATGCTATAGCAAGAGGTATAAGGTTTAGTGTAATAGCTTTAGAAGATAAAGAAGATACAACTAATGATAGGTGGGTTGAAGCTTTATCTAAGTATACAAAAGATTTATTAGAAATTGAGAGTTATAAGGAAAATTGGAAGAAAAACTTTATAGCTCCATGCGCATTATGGCGAACTACAAATGTTGAAAACAAAAGAATAAATTATCATTTGATTGAGATTACCAAAACTATGAAATGTCATGTTGTAAGTAAAAATAAGGATGAAATAGTTAAGTTTCTTGAAGCATTAGAAACAAGTTTAATAATAGATAAAAGAGTAAGACTTAGAGAGGATAAGAATATGTATTTAACTCTTGTTAGCGTAGTTGAGGATAGGGAATCAGACATGTTTACAACAGGACAATTAACAGTTGTGTTCAAAATGATAGGTAAGATAAAAAGAGAAGGTCCTATTATGGATAAAATTTATAGTAATGGAAATTTAAAATAGGAGGTGTAAGGGTTGGCTGAAACAATTAATAAAAAGACTAATGTAAGTAAGCAGGAAGAAAAATATTTGAAAAATGATTTCTTAAAAAATAGTGAAGCACTTGGCTACGAAAAAATGGTAGTTGCAGGTGCTTTATTTAATTGTAAGAAAGAAGAACTTACAAAATCAGAGTTTGAGAAATTAATAAAAGATTTTTTAGAAAGAGAGGTGAAGTAAAATGGCAACTGGTACATGGAATGAAAAAGAAAAAAAGGAGATACCGGGCTTTTATAACAGATTCAAAACACAAGCAGAAAAGTCTGCAAACACAGGATTAAAGGGTAGATTAGCAATACCAGTTAAGGCTAATTGGGGAGAAGTTGGCAAGGTTGTAACAATAAAAAATGACTTGAGACAGCTTAAAACTTTGTTTGGTGATGATATGAACTATTCAGCGTATAAGTTAGGTAAATTAGCTTTATTAGGAAATGTAAAAGAGCTGTTATTATATAGGCTTGTAGATGGAAAACAAAAGAAGGGTACATTAACACTAAAAGATACTACAGAAAATAGTGCAAAAGATGTAATTAAGTTAGAAACTAAGTATCCAACAGCTAGAAACTTTAATGTAACAATAAAATCCAATTTAGTAGATTCAGATAAAAAGGACTTTATATTCTTTGAAAATACTAAACAGTTATTTAGTTCAAGTATTAAAGGCACTATAGATGAAATAGTACTAGAAATAAACTCAAATTTAGATAATGAGTATGTAATTGCAACTAAAGTAGCTGATAGCGATACAATTCTAGCAAATGTAGTAAATCAAGCTTTAGAGGGTGGGAATGATGGTTGCACATCTATTACTAATGAGTCTTATCTAAAAGCACTAGAAGAATTTGAAAGATATAGTTTTGACTCTTTTGTACTTGATGGTGTGGCTGAGGAAGCATTGCAGGAAACTACAAAAGCTTGGGTAGCTAAGAATAAGGAGCTAGGAAAAGATATATTATTATTTCTTGGTGGAAAAGCAGAGGATAATATAAAACAAATTAATGATAAATCAAAAAGTTTTAATGATGAAAATATAGTTAATGTTGGGAGTTCAGCTTATTATGAGGGAATAAAATATACACCTAGTGAAGTAGCTGTTTATATTGCTGCTCTTTCTGTAAGTAAAGGTATAACAGGAAGTATATGTAATGCTAAGACTATATTTGAAGAAGTAGAACCAAGATTAAGCCAAAGTGAAGTAAAAGAGTGTTTGAAATCAGGTACACTAATACTTGATTTTGATGATGGAGA
>OAWD01001361.1_pt1 | contig 10401 bp, 7 predicted proteins | sample 1495361 | NCBI WGS metagenome assembly OAWD01 (sample SAMEA2580130, study PRJEB22360) | human gut metagenome | biome: human gut; feature: human-associated habitat; material: faeces | place: Denmark | collected 2008/2010 | reverse complement strand
ACAGCAATTATAACGATGTGCGTGACTATATTAATGAAGTCATGTACTCATTTTCGCGTAAAGCGCCGAAAGAAAGTTATTTGGTGATCAAACATCATCCGATGGATCGCGGTCACAGACTCTATCGACCATTAATTAAGCGGCTAAGTAAGGAATATGGTTTAGGTGAGCGAGTCATTTATGTGCACGATCTCCCGATGCCGGAATTATTACGCCACGCAAAAGCAGTGGTTACGATTAACAGTACGGCGGGGATCTCTGCGCTGGTTCATAACAAACCACTCAAAGTGATGGGCAATGCCCTGTACGACATCAAGGGCTTGACGTATCAAGGGCATTTGCACCAGTTCTGGCAGGCCGATTTTAAACCAGATATGAAACTGTTTAAGAAGTTTCGTGGGTATTTATTGGTGAAGACACAGGTTAATGGGGTTTATTATGGGGAATAAAAAAGAGCTAACATATGCATGGACGATGACAAAAAATCAAGATAATCATATTTACCACATGAAACATGTTATATACAAGATATTTTAATTTTTCAATAATAGTGTTTTTTATAACTTGATTGATTTAATACGGAAATAATTTCATCTTGTATGTTTTCAATTTTATTCTGGGCGCTTATAGTCTTCATCTTAATTAACTGATTTAAAACTTCCCTTTCAGGCTCAATTATAATCTCCTTATTTAATCCACACCGAGAAAAATCTAAACCTATATTTTTATTTGTTAAAAGACAACTTTGTGAATAATAATATATATTGGCATGATAATCTAAGTAATCAACACACATAAAATCATCTAAAAATATTATATCGGTAATATCTCCTTCATGTATAGAGATCTCATCATTATCTAAAGTTTCAAAAAATGAATCATAAAATGGCAACTCTCCAATCACATAAGCTTTTTGTATGTTATACTCGGCAATTAATTTCTCCTTTATTTTTTCTATGGCGTGTATGTAGGATGGTTGCTTTTGATTGGGAACGATTAAAACATTGGTCGAAATACGGGGATATATATTTAATTGAGGAACATTATCAATTTTTATTTTTCTATTAGCAATATAACTATCTGTATGCCATCCATGTCTATCTAATATTAAGTTAGAGTTTATTTTACTTAGGAAAACAACCGGTTTTTTTAAACTCTTTATGAAAATATTTTTCTTTACATCATCTGTAAACCCTATATCTTCAACAATTATTATATCCGGATTAAGATCTTTGATTTTTTCATGTACCATTTGTAATCTAGCCACCCAATTAAATGTATAGACATCATTATATTCAATGTTATTTTCACATCTTGACAATATTGTTATGGCGAAATCATTACTTTTGAAAAAATGATATAAAGTACTAACAGACTCAGAATCATTTAATAAGGCCAAGAATTTTATAGGACGATATTCTAAATCGTTCCACGAATGCCCTTTCAATTCGTAAGGTATATGTTTCTTTTGTGCATGCTCAGTGCTATAATCTAGACCTTTATAAACACCAGATTTATTAGATATATTTGTCTCAATAAATTTTGTTCCATTAATATAATCCTCATTTATCCTCTTGATTGCCTCTTCAAACGCCTCTTTAGGAGGATAACTATTATTATTGTAATTATCTACTATTTCTTTTATTTTATCAGTAAATGCGAATACATCTTCATAATCAATTACTGATATAATTGATGGTGAGGCTATTTCAGCATTGCCACCGACATCCCAACATACAACCGATGTTCCAACACCAATACTTTCAAGAATAACCATAGAACAATTTTCGAACTTACTCAACGATAAAGAGACTTTAGCTCTTTTGAGAATCTCGAATTTTTCATCACCTTCAACATGTTCTCTAATTGTTACTTTACACCTAACTCTACTATCTAAATAAAATTTTTCCTCTTGTTTTCCTATCAATATCACATTATAACTTTCTGGTAACATTCGTAAAATTGGATTTAAATACTCCACACCTTTCAACCTGTTAAATCTAAGTAAAAATACAACATCAATATCTTTATTGATATCACTTAGATCAACATTTGTAAGATCAATCGGATTCTTAAATACATGTATATCATCTATATCCAATTCATTTTTTAATAAATTTAGCATTCCGTGTGATGGTGAAGACACCGCTCTCGCCTTATATATCCCCCTAACCTCTTCAGAAAAACGTTGTTCATCAGGTTCTTCTTTTATTATTTTTTTATAAAGATAAAATGGGCAATGCATTCTAACATGCACATTAAAACTTCTAGGAATTAATAGTGCTGACGCCTGAGACTCAGCGACTTCGATAATAACTTCTTCCGGACTGTAATTAAATTTCATCATTCTCAGGAGCCTATTCCTAAACGCCTCCTGTGTTTCATTTTGCCCTTTATATACGATTTTGTAATTTGCATCGATAACAGAGTTTACAGCTTTAGTATAATTAATTACGCCGTTACTGAATGAGCCATTATATGGGAAATGACTTACAATTATTCTTTTCATTTTTAATCCTTATTGCCTTAATTAGATTTAATATATTTATTTAGCAAAACCGCTTCAGACTTCCAAAGATGGGAACTATATTCAACTTTATGCTTGTTTACAAAATAGTGTTCGCTATTATGTTTTTGTTGCTGACCAAAAGAAAAGCCAAAAACATGTTTTTTATTCACTGGACCAATTATTTTATATATCCAATAAATAATTGCAAGTCCCGCTGATGGGGTTGCACCTAATTCAAGGAATAGTTCCTCATAAATTCTCTTTGGAACACAACATATTTGAGCTTTGGTATCCAACACATCCAAAAATAAATCAACCCCCATGGCATTTCTATGAGAAGGATTATATCCTGAAATAATTACTAACTTAAAATAATTAAAATCCCTTCGAGGAACATCGAGATATGCACCAGTTTTAACCCAAATATCTGTTTTAACACCATAATCTCTAGATTCAGGATAATCAGCACTATAAGCATTAAAACGTATAATTAATTTTTTTTCGTCAATTGCATCTCCATTATTTAAACCAATTTCAGAAGGAGCATTACCAACAATTGCAAAACTGTCGTAATATTTTCTTATGAGATATTCAAAATAGCTTTGCCCATCTTTTAGTTTTTGAGAGATTTTAGATATTATTAGGCCCAATTTATTATCTATATAGCCCTTAAAATACAAATGCTCTAACAAATAAAAATACTGGACTTTGAGCAGTATATCTTTATCACTTTCTTTCGCAATTAAATATTGCCTCTCCGCTAATAAATACCTCCCAGCTTCGCAATATATTGCCGCTAATAGCATCCGATTAACCGGGGTTATATTCTGATTATTTAAAATACCACAATGAGCTAATAGCTCTGGCCCAACACCATACATTCCCCAAATGTACTTAATTAATTCAATTCTTGCTTTATAAACATTAGGAGGACTTAACTCTATCGCATTAATCAAAATTTTTTTAAGCTTATCACTTTTATCACCTCGCTCCTGAAGACTATAAAATAACTCCATCAAGACCCGATAATTTTTAACTCTAGATGATAAAGCCTCACAGATATATATCGCACTATCATACCTATGGTTTTTTCTATAAATTTGCGACATTAAAATCACAAGTTCTATATCCCATGGTTTTTTATTCCATTGCTGATAACAAACTCCCTCAGCTTTAATAAAATCACCAGCCAACATCAATTTTTTTATTTTATCGTAGACATTACATTCTATATTTTTCTTTTGTATTTCTTGCGCTTGTTTTTTTCTTTTTTCGGAAATATCACAAAGTAATAACTGAATAGCTTCCTCTATTGTAATTAAGTCCCCATTTAAAGCTGAATAATATTTTGGGTAAACTATATACGCTAAAGCAAATAATTGCTCTTTGGTTAGCTTCCTTTTTTTCCGAATATTATTTTGCCTGTCATCAGTCAACCCCCAATTTGAATAAAATGCATCACCTAATGTAGTTACTTTAATTCCGCGTAAAATAGCCTCAAAACCACTAAGAGATGTTATAGTATAAACATGATCTATTGTTTGAAACGCTGATGCTAAAGATATATTTTCTTTCAGAACCAAACAAATATTAGCAACATCTCTTGGGTCAGAATAATATTTTCTGTATCCATTGAGAACATCAGGATGTGGTTTATAAATTATTTGTGCTGTTGGGTTTTCTGCAGCCGCCAGTTTAACCAGATCATTATTAGTAATGTGACCTTTGTATCCATATTTAATTGATGCGTCATCTTCTACTTGTCCTATAACAAGGACTCTATACCTATCTTTTTTTCCGTATATTTTAGAAACATCTTTAATAGGAGCGCTATTGTATTTGCTAATGTTATTCTCGATTATTTTACTTATAATAGAAGATGCCCGAGGAATAAGTGAAGGATCTTTTTCAAAATTATAGTTATTTAACAAATCTTCTAAAGCAGTTTTTTTTGTTGAATCAAAATAAGCAGCTTTATTATCAATGCATAATGATAATGGTGGACATTTTGTTGCACCTAACTCAACTGATCGAATAAAACCATCTTCAACATAATTTATTTTAATATTTTTATTTTTTAGCAGCCTTACATTTTCATCACTTATTTTATACCCCCAAATAAATACACTAATATCATACTTCCCATATTTGATTAGTATGGATGAAAGCGTTTTTACGTCTATATTTTTATCGACAAATAAAATCTCATACTCTTTGAAATAATTTCTTATGTATTTTTTCCACGTGCTAAATCCTATAAATATAGCAATTTTATCTATTTCTTTTTTTGTTATTTTTTTATTAACTTTGAGTCATTAAAAAAGGCTTTAGGATTTTTTAACAGCTTCCTAATTTTACGCATTATAAAGTCCGATATATTGAAAATTACGATTTATAACCATTTGGATTCTTCAATTGCCAGCGCCAGGCATCCTCAAGCATTGTTTCCAACTCCCTTTTAGCACTCCAATTGAGATACTTATTTGCTTTTTCGGGTGATGACCAACTTTCAGCAATATCCCCTTCTCTTCTCGAAACAATTTCATACGGAATTCCAACCCCAGATATTTTTTCAAAGGTAGAAACCAATTCTAAAACAGAATATCCTTTACCAGTACCTAAATTAAAAACATGATAATTAGTGTTATTGCAACTGGAAAGGTAAGATAAAGCAGCCACATGCCCTTCTGCTAAATCCATTACGTGTATATAATCACGAACACCGGTTCCATCCTTTGTAGGATAATCCCCCCCAAATACCATAAGTTTTTCTAGCTTACCCATCGCAACTTGTAATATATATGGAACTAAATTGCTTGGTATATCTGCAGGATTTTCCCCGATTATTCCCGACTCGTGAGCACCTGTTGGGTTAAAATATCTCAGACATAAAAAATTAGTGTCACTATATTTTTTTGCAATATCTCTAATCATCAGTTCTGATATATACTTCGATGTGCCATATGGGTTTAATGTTCCGCCTATATGGCAATCTTCTGTAACAGGCATTATTTCGCTTTCGCCATAAACCGTTGCAGAAGAGCTAAAAATAAAATTAGCCACATCGTTTTTTATAGCGCAATTGATTAATTGCAACGTCCCTGCAACATTATTATCATAATAAAATATAGGTTTTATTAAAGATTCAGCAACAGACTTTGCACCGGCAAAATGCATTACACAATCAACTTTGTGTTTTTTTAATATTTGATCAACTTTTTTTCCATTATTGATGTTTAATTCATAGAAAACAACTTTTTTTTTAGCTAGTAATTCAATCCTTCGAATGCTCTCGCAAGATGAATTACTTAAGTTGTCAATTATTACAACATTGTAACCTTTATTCAGAAGACATAAACTAGTATGCGAGCCAATATAGCCTGCTCCACCTGTAACTAATATATTCATATTTCACCCTCGAAAACAACATCAGTAATTATTTTGTTCCGTTATATACTCAGCAACACCCTCCTGAACATCCTCATGAAAACTAACCGCATTGTCATCCTTAAACACAATCGCCACATCACAAAACTCTTTCAATGAATTCAAACTATGTGAAACCATTAAAAAACTAGACTCTTTATGCCTTTCTTTAAACAATTGAGCGCATTTTTCTTTAAACCTGGCATCACCGACTGCGGTTACTTCATCGACGATATAATAATCAAACTTAAATGCCATGCTTAAACCAAAGCCCAGACGAGATCGCATACCTGATGAGTAAGTTTTAATCGGCATATCGAAGTACTTACCGAGTTCGGCAAATTCTTCGACAAACTCAATTTTCTCTTTCAGCTCTTCTTGCTTAGCGTATAACCGCGCAACAAATTTTACGTTTTCGCGTCCGGTTAAACTTCCCTGAAATCCACCTGCGAGGCCGACTGGCCATGATATTGTTTTATTAGTGATGATCTTTCCACTGTCGGGGCGGTCAATGCCGCCAATCATTCTCAGTAACGTTGATTTACCTGCACCATTACGACCAATAAAGGCAACGCTTTTTCCTGAAGGGATTTCGAGGTTTAAATCCTTAAACACATAGTGTCGACCTGTTGGCGTGCGATAGGACTTCGTCAAATTCTCAATCTTAATCATGACGTCAGCATTGCCTCTTCACGCGTTCGGTATAGCGCCAGACCGATGAACAGGGTGACCAGAGTGAACATTGCCAGGTAGTTCAGACTCACGCCTTCGCTGATATAGCCAGGCATAACTGCCTCGCGGCTTAACTCTACGACATGCACTAATGGATTCCAGAGTAGATATGACCAGTATTGCTTCGGAATCGAATGTAGAGGGAACATGATGCAGGAGATGAAATACAGCGGCTTAAGCAGTATCGGCAGGACCTTTTGCATTTCAGGGAAGGTTTTACCAACGACCATGAATATTAAGCCGATGCCACATGAAAGAATGATTAACAAACTCCAGGTGAGCACTAGTTGTAAAAAGTTTGTTATCTCGAAATATTCACCTGCCATCCAGACGATAAGCATGAGCAATATATAAACAGCAACGTAAATCAGCGTCTCAAGCAGTGCGCGTGCAATGATCGTATCGATGGGTTTTACTGGTCGATAATTAAACAACCCCTGGTTCGCTTCAATAGCGCCTACAGAACGATTGCTGATGCTGCTAAAGATAAAAAAGGGAATCAGGCCATTAAGTAAAAACACCGGGAATGAGATGTCTGGCATCGTGCGGTGCATAATGTAACCAAAAATGCCCAACAGTATCAGCAAATGCGCAGAGGGTTCGAGAATCGCCCACAAATACCCCAGACGAAACTTACCAAAACGTGTTCGTATTTCTCGTAGAAATAATGCCTCTACGGTGACTTTCTGGACTTCAAATCCACTTCTTGCCATTTGATGATGTGATCCTAATATCTTCAGGTATGCTACCGCCCTTGGCTTAACAGCTACCAATACACTGGAGGTAATACTTGACTTGTTTGTAACTGGATAAAATTCATTCAGACGGCTTGACCTTTTTAATAGCCAAAAACAATTTCAGCAGAAATTATTTCCGCAGGGATAAATAGATCTATTTCCGTCTCGTTTCTTCTAATCCATTCTTCAGGCATGAATGTATTCGGTCTTCTGGTAATTTCAGAAAACTGGCCGTTTTAGAATGTAGAGTTAATTTCCCAGGAAATTATTTTTTGTTATTACTGTTAACTACTTGATTATAATACCCCATGGATTTTATGCGTAACAATACCTGCAATCTGTTTCAAACCAGAACGCACGCGATTGATCACCAATAAATTATTCACTGAGAAACTATTTCCCTATTTAAAATTCACTCGTGTACTTCTTATTTATATCTACAGCCCCCTCTTTACAGCCATATTTGTGATTTATATCACATTTAAATGGTGTTATTTAAGTCGCATCAATAATCCCGAAGGTAATTATTTTCGTCGATTAAAATATACATCTTGATTATTTTGTGTATTTATTTTAACCAGTGTTACAACCAACACCATCCCTCAGTAGATATACCTGAGCAGACATTTCTTAAAATCGACGAATAGTTTCACTGGAAATTATTATGCTTATTTGAAATTCCCTTTCTGATTATCTCCAGGAATTTTACTAATTTCCAAGCTACACAAAATACAGATCACACAAGAATTATCCTATATGTTTTGGCCTATCAATTGTTACTCAATGATTTATTGCAACTATTAATAATCATAATGTGTCAAAACACTTAAGCAACTTTACAGTCTGAGAAAGGTGTCGATTAACGAAGGCTACATGGTGAAAAACAGGTTCCTTCAGTGTTACCGAATATTCCGTGGTGGTCTGGAGGGAGATAATTCTTGCTACATCGAAAGTCAGCCCGGTGAGCGGGTTTGACAGTTCCGCACTCACCATTGGGCTAAGGGTTATCAGGTGGGGTTAAGGAAATGGCAATACCTACCCCCGTCCAAACTCCAGTCGCTGCACATTCACCATCCCAGGCTTCTCAGCAGCACTGACATCAATTTGTGTCACCCGCAGCGCATATTTTTCATCCAGTGCGTTTAACCATTTCAGCAGGTCATTAAACACCACAGGTTCTATCCAGACCTGAATATTCTCCCCACGCTCGGCTATCCGCCTGATGACTACCGAGTGCGCGGAAGCACTGTCACTGATAACCCGCGATACCTGCGCAGGCGTTGTTGTGGCGGATTTTCGCGCCGCAATAATATCCGGCGCGGCGCTCTTCAGTCGGGTGTTCATCGCCACCAGCTGCTGCAATATTGTCTCCTGTTGCTCAATCCGTTCGCTCAAAGGCTGCCAGATGAGGACGTAATATCCGACGCTAAACAGGAACACCACCGCTGCCAGTAACATGCCCTTTTCACGCGGAGAACGCCCCGCCAGGTGTTGTGCCAGCCAGTGTTCGCCACGGCTTAACTGGCGTTCACGCCATTGCTGAAAATAGTGAATAAATTTATCGCGTAACATGTTATTTCCTCCGCAACGTTACGCCGCCGGAAACCGCATCACCCTCTTTCTGTAACGCGTCCTGCTGCACAACATAATCGGTTGCCAGTGCGCTACGCAGTTTGTCGAAGCTGGCAAAGTTCGCGGCCCGCAACTGGAGGTGAAGCGTCTGGCGTTTTTGATCAAAGGTGAAACCACGCATTTCGATGTCGGAAAGTGACGCTGATTTCAGGGTGCTGGCTATCGCTGACAACTCGGCGAGCAGCCGGGTATCGTCGGCCTGTGGGCGATATTTTTTCAGCGCCATCGTCACCTGAGAGCGTAAATTCACAATCCGCTTCTGCTCCGGGAACAACGTTAAGAACTGTTCCTCCGCCTGGGTGCGGCTTTGCGCCACCTGTTCGCTGACGCTCCATAACGTCACGCCCCGCTCCACTGCCAGCGCAACCAGAATCAGCAATATCGGCAGAATCATCACCCGCCAGCGCGCCCACTGTTTTCGGTAGCTGACGCGAGGCTGCCACGGCCCTGTCAGCAGGTTCCCTTCCGGTTCGCCATAAGTGGTAACGGCGGGCAGAGCTGTAACGGTCAGGCGTTCAGCGTCTGCGCCAGCCCATGCTGATAGCTTTTCCGGTGCAATGCCGACTACGGTTAGCGAAAGCGGTAAATCCTGCTCATTGAGCTGGGCGCGGAACATGACCGGAGCCAGCGCCAGCCCGGCGCTCCATCCCCGGCATTCATCGATGCGGCAGATAACCCGTTGCGCATCGCCAGCCATAAACCCACAAGGAATGGACATCCAGTCCGGCGCGACGGTAGCGCGGGTGATGCCGTTTTCCTGCAACCACTGCGCAATGTTGCGCATATGCTGTTGGTGAATCACTGCTACGGTTGCCAGTTGCTGGTCGATTTTCAACGGGGCGAAATGCAGTTCATCGATATCCTGGTTCAGCTCTTCTTCCAGCAAGGCGGGCAGAATAGTCGGTATCTGCTTGCGGGCGACATCAGGCAGTTCAACCTGCCAGACGCTGATCCATTCGCCGGGAATGTAGAGTCGAATCGCATCGGTTTGCAGCCATTGCTGAAGCTGTTCGTCAGCAACGTCAGGCCAGATACCGTGTTCCACGTCGGGTGTACGGCGCTGCCAGCGGACGGTATCGGAGGCGCAAAGCGGGAAAAAAATCTCAAGGATGGAACTCACTCACTTTCTCCTGTCTGATGCCAGAGAACCGAAAAGTGTTGTGGGCCCATGCGGACAATTAACGAATTCATCGTCAGTTCAATCTCATTCACGGTGATATCTGAACGCAGCCAGAAGTAATTGCTGTCCACGCTCAGGACGGTTTTTAGCTGTTTTTTAGTACGCTCATCGACGTCAGCAAGTAGCGGCTGTGCAAGAAACTGATCGACATCTTCCCAGCCCTTCGCCGGACGTTGTTGTAATAA
>OAWD01001358.1_pt1 | contig 10418 bp, 8 predicted proteins | sample 1495361 | NCBI WGS metagenome assembly OAWD01 (sample SAMEA2580130, study PRJEB22360) | human gut metagenome | biome: human gut; feature: human-associated habitat; material: faeces | place: Denmark | collected 2008/2010 | reverse complement strand
CCCAAACCCCACCCTCTCCTCTTCAAAGACTTTTGTGTTTGTCGAATCCCTGTTCACAGCTTTTCCGGCGCAGATCGCCATCAGAAGAATAATTTTTTCAAAGAGGAACAGCGTTAACAACACACTTTCAAAACAAATAGGAGAGCAAGTCCATCATGGCCTGCCCTAGGACACCCTCAGCAACGCCGCTCACTTCGAAAAGGGTACTCCTGACGGACTTGGAGCGAAAAGAAGCGGTTCCGTTTTCGGCTTCAGCCGGAGACGGAACCGCTTCTTTTCGCTTCGAGGGGGTCTGGGGGGCATCATGCCCCCCAAGCCCGCCGGGAGGCATTTACTTCTTCAGATTCTCAGCCAGCAGCTCGGAGATGTGCGTCACCTTGAGGCCCTTGCCGTCCTTCTCCGCGCCGCCGCGGATCTGAAGCACGCAGCCGGGGCAGTCCATGACCACACGGGCCGCGCCGGTATCCGCGATGCCGTCCAGCTTCTTGCGAAGCAGCGCGGCGGACACTTCGGGGAACTTGGCGGAGTACGTGCCGCCGAAACCGCAGCACACTTCCTCTTCGGCAGCCGGAACATAGTCGGCGGCAGCGGCGATGAGTTCACGCGGGGCTTCCTTCACGCCAAGGCCACGGCAAAGGTGACAAGAGGCGTGATAGGTTACCTTTTCGTCGCTGTGGTTGAAGCTTTCGGCGCTCAGTCCGAGCTTTTCCTTGGCGAACGTGCTGAAGTCCATAACCTTGTCCGCAAGCGCCTTTGCGCGGGCCTGACGGCCGGGCTGCCCGGCGAACAGTTCCACATAGCCTTCCTTGAGCTGCGAGGCGCAGGAGGCGCAAAGGGTCAGGATGACATCGTAATCGCCCTTCTCGAAGGCGTCCATATTCTGGAGCGCCACGTCGCGGGCGGTTTCGCGCTGGCCCATCATCACCACGGGCAGGCCGCAGCAGGACTGATCCATCGGGAAGTCCACACGGATGTTGTGGCCCTGCATGAGCTTTACGGCCGCTTCAAGCTGCTCGGGATACACGAAGTCCTGTACACAGCCCGCAAAGATGGCCACACGCAGCGAGGGGTTCGCGGAAACCGGGCGATCCAGCTTTTCCCAGCGGTCGCGGAACGCCTTGTCGGCGATGGCGGGCAGGGCGCGGAATTCGTTGTCCTTGGCGAACATGGAAGGCAGATGGCGGATGAACTGCTCGCCGCCGGTGAGCGGCTTCTGGGCGTACTTGGCGAACTTCAAAAGCGTATGGAACGCCTTGCGGTTCTTGAGGGTGGACGCCAGCAGGTTCATGGGCAGGCTGTTGCCGTCCTGCTCAATGTACCGCATACGGATTTCCTCAATCAGGCCGGGCAGGTCGATGCCCGCCGCGCAGACGCTCTTGCAGGCCTGGCAGTTCACGCAGTTCTGGACGAGCGCCTTGGCGCGGTCCTTGCCGTGGAACAGATAGGTCAGGATGAGGCCGATGGCCCCGATGTAGATGTAGCCCATGCGGTGCCCGCCCACGAGACGGTACACGGGGCACACGTTGGCGCATGCGCCGCAGCGCACGCAGCGCAGGGCCTGCGACAGGATGGGATCGTTGAGCACGGCTTTACGGCCATTGTCCACGAACACCACGTGCATACTCTTCTTGCCGTCGGGCGCGGAAGCCGTGGGCACGCCGCCGGCGATCCACGTGACGTAGGAGGTCAGATGCTGGCCCGTGGCGTTACGGGGCAACACGCGGAGGGTCGCCATCGCGTCGTCGAACGAGGGGATCAGCTTGTCGATGCCGCCCACCGCGACATGCACGCGGGGCAACGTGGTGACCATGCGGGCGTTGCCTTCGTTGGTCACGAGGCCGATAGCGCCGGATTCGGCCACGGCGAAGTTCATGCCGGAAATGCCCATGTCGGCTTCGGCGAACTTGCGGCGCAGCTCGCGGCGGGCCACGCGCACGAGGCTGGTGATGTCTTCGGTCTGGTGCTTGCCGGTTTCCTTGGTGAAGGTATCGGCAACCTGCGTGCGGGACAGGTGGATAGCGGGCATGACCATGTGGGAAGGCCCTTCATGGCGAAGCTGGATGATCCATTCCGCAAGGTCGGTTTCCACCACTTCCATGCCCTTGGCTTCAAGGGCCGTATTGGTCTGGATTTCCTCGACGGTCATGGATTTGGACTTCACGACCATCTTACAGCCGTTTTCTTCCGCGATCTTGGCGATGATGCGGTTGGCGTCGGCGGCATCTCTGGCAAGATGCACCTGCACCCCGCGCTTTTCGGCCTCTTCCTTGAACTGTACGAACAGCTCGTCGAGGTGCCTGACCGATTCGTCCTTACGGGCGGCGACTTCGGCGATCAGCTCGCGGTCGTTCAGACCGGAGTAGATGCGCTCACGGCTGGCCCGGTAATCCACCGCGAACTTGTCCAAGGCGCGGCGCTGGAACGTATCCTCCAGCGCGGCGGACAGGTCGGTACGGTAGTTTTTTATATCGCGTGCGGGTTCTTTCATATGGCAATCCTTATGGTAAATCGACTGGGAAGCGGCTTCCCGTACGAAAACTAGTCGTTGATGAGCACGGCGTGCAGATACAACGGGCCATGAACGCCCAGCGTCAGCACACGCTCGATGTCGGCGGTACGGCTCGGCCCGCTGATGAAAGCCAGAAATTCGGGTTCGGCCTTGCCGAAGAACTTCTGGAGCACCTCCGCGCCGTTTTCATTGCCGGGCAGGATGGTCGAGCGGCGGATGAGCAGCACGCTTGTTTCCGGAAGCATGGTCGCCAGCCGGATGTCTTCGTTGGTGCTCTCAACCACACAGGTCCCCGTATCGGCGAGGCCGCACGCGGCCCACGCAACGCCGACTTCCATGCCGCCGGCGTATTCCCGCAGGCCCCCTTCAACGAAAACGAGGCCCTTCTCTTCGCATCCCTTGCGGAGGATCTCGGCCTGTTCAGCGGGCAGGCCGGGCGCTGCGAGGATATTGCCTTTGCGTTCCGGCTCGGCGCCCATGAGCTGCTCATGAGGCTCGGCGGCCTGACACAGTTCGAGGGCGTACTGCAAAGCCTCGTCCACCGACGCGACTTCCTTTACCGTAGCCGCAATGGCTATGGACCGTTGTTTCCAGAGTTCAGCAGGAGTCTGTTCCATTGTTTTTTCCTGGTTGCAAGTGATGCGGACCCCCCGTCTCCGAATCCGGAAACGGTCCCGCTACAAGAAGTGTTTCTTGATAGTATGTTTATTTTTTTGCGATTAGGCAACCCCCCGCCTTCTTGTTCTTTTTTCCAGAGGCGAAATTCGGGGAGGGGAAGAGGCCCCTTTCTGAAGGAAGGGGCCTCTTCCCCTCCCCAATCCCCGCCCCTCCTCCCCAAAGATTTTTGTCCTTATCGAATCCCTGTTCGAGGACGCGGGGGTTCATTGAAATTTCCCTTCAACCGATAAGCATAAAAGAAAAAAGACATTGAATACAAGCCCTACAGGGAGACGACCTCTTCGAATAAAAAAGGATTTCTTACAAAAAAGAACACATTGGGAAAGTACCCACGGGAGGCACCCCATTTTCCGCCGGAACGAACTCCCGCCGCGCAGCCTCCCCACCAGCCGGAATTTTTGCGGGTGAGGGTCCGGGGGAGGGCTCTTTTTATAAAAAGCGCCCTCCCCCGGTTCTCTCCCCCCCTACCCCCTATTCAATCCAGTTCGCGGCGCGGCCTACGGCGCGATGCCAGTTGTGGAGCAGCTCGGCGCGGCGCTCCTCGTCCATGGCGGGCTCGAAGCGGCGATCCAGCTTCCACAGGGTGGACACCTCTTCCTCGCTGTCCCAGAAGCCGACGGCAAGCCCGGCGAGATAGGCCGCGCCGAGAGCCGTGGTCTCGGTGATCATGGGGCGTTCGACAGGCACGCCGAGCACGTTGGCCTGACACTGCATAAGCATGTTGTTCCGGCTGGCCCCACCGTCCACCCGGAGCGTGGAAAGCGGCAGCCCCGAGTCCTTCTTCATGCAATCCATGATATCCAAGGTCTGGAGCGCGATGGCCTCAATGGCGGCACGGGCGATATGCCCCCGGGTCACGCCGCGCGTCAGGCCCACGATGGCCCCGCGGGCGTACTGATCCCAGTAGGGCGCGCCAAGCCCGGCAAAGGCGGGCACGAAAAACACGCCGCCGTTGTCCCGCACCGTGGAGGCAAGGGGCTCAATCTCGGCGGCGTCGCTGATGATCTGGAGACCGTCGCGCAGCCACTGCACCACCGCCCCGGCGATGAACACGCTGCCCTCAAGGGCGTAGCGCAGCCCGTAGCCGCAGTTCCAGCCCACCGTGGTGAGCAGGTTGTTCTCGCTGCGCCGGGCTTCAGTCCCGGTGTTCATGAGAAGGAAGCACCCGGTCCCGTAGGTGTTCTTCGCCATGCCCGGAAGCATACAGGCATTGCCGTAGGTCGCGGCCTGCTGATCCCCGGCGTCGCCCGCCAGAGGAAGGCTGTGGCCAAGGAATTCTGGATGCATGTGCCCCATGATCCCGGATGAGGGGACCACCTTCGGCAGCATGGAACGCGGCACGGAAAGCAGCTCAAGCAGTTCGTCGTCCCAGTCCCCGGTGTGGATATTGAACATCAGGGTACGGCTGGCGTTGGAGGGATCGGTCGCGTGGACCGCGCCCTTGGTGAAATTCCAGATGAGCCACGAATCCACGGTCCCGAACAGCAGATCGCCCGCCTCGGCCTGTTCGCGCGCGCCGGGCACGTTCTCAAGAACCCAGCGGACTTTCGTGCCGGAAAAATAGGCGTCGAGCACGAGCCCCGTCTTTTCCGCGAACAGGCCGGCCTTCCCCTGTTCGCGCAGGCTGTCACAGAAGCCCGCAGTACGCCGGTCCTGCCAGACGATGGCGTTGTACACGGGCGCGCCGGTCCTGCGGTTCCAGACGACGGTGGTCTCGCGCTGGTTGGCGATGCCCACCGCCGCGACTTCAGAGCCCGTAATCCCCGCCTGCCGAAGGCACTTGGCCGCAACCACCGCCTGGCTGTCAAAAAGTTCGTTGGGGTTGTGCTCCACCCAGCCGGGCTGAGGATAGTGCTGCGTGAATTCCTGCTGGGCCATCTGAATGATGTTGCCGGAGCGGTCGAACAGGATGGCGCGTGAACTGGTCGTACCCTGGTCGAGGGCAAGAATATAACGGCTCATAGGGACTCCTTGCACGTTCGATTTCGAAAGTTGATACGTGGAAGATACAATCTTCCGGCGGCATGATAAAGAGATTTTCCAAGAGCCGGCGCGTTCCCGAAGCAGAAAACGCCCCTCAATACGCCATTGCAACAGAACATGTTCCCTTATGAAACGGCAACGGGACGCTGGAAATCTCGACAACTTTCTGCTTTCAGGGTATTTTGCCTTCAGATTTCTCATTCTGGCAGAGGCCTTTTCCGTTTTCACTTTCGAACTTCGTGATTCCAGAACCTTTTCAGGTCGTTTTTCATGCAGAAATACATTGACTTCCATACCTGCCCCCCCGTCCCGCTGGTCGTCGCCCATCGCGGCGCGCGCGGACATGCCCCGGAAAACACGCTTACGGCGGCCGCCCTCGGCTATGCCGTTCAGGCCGATCTCTGGGAACTCGACGCCAACTATACCAAAGACGGCAAACTGGTGGTGATGCACGACGACACCCTCGTCCGTACCACCGACGTGGAAACGGCCTTCCCCGGCCGCCCCTCCTATCGCGTATGCGATTTCACGCTGGACGAGATCAAGAGCCTCGACGCCGGATCATGGTACGCCGGGCGCGATCAGTTCGGCCGCGTCGCCGCCGGGGAGATCGACGCCGACACGCTGAAAAGCTTTGACGGCCTGACCGTCCCCACCCTTGAGGAGGCCCTTGCCTTCACCAAGGACAACGGCTGGTACGTCAACGTCGAGATCAAGAACCATTCACACCTCATCGGTCACGAAACCGTAACAAAGGACGTGTTAGACCTCATCCGCCGCCTCGATATGGTGGAACAAGTCATCATTTCCTCGTTCCAGCACCGTTATCTGGAAGAATGCCGCGTCCTGTGCCCCGAAATGGCCACCGGCGCGCTGGTCGAGCACATACGCCCCAGAGATCCGGCAGCCCTGTGCCGCCGGCTCCAGGTCAACGCCTACCACCCGGATCAGCGTATCCTCGCGCCCGGCGACCTTGCCGCGTTGCGCGATGCCGGATTCGCCGTCAACGTGTGGACCGTCAACGACATGAGCGAAGCCAAACGCCTCGTTGCCGAAGGCGCGACCGGCATCATTACCGATTTTCCCGCCGCCTGCCGCAAGGCGCTCGGAGAATGACGCACTGAAGGAGGGAGGAGAGACTTTCTGGAGAAGGTTTTTCCTCCCTTTTCAGACTTCCCATACCGGGGAGTGATACCCATCTTGCCGGGCGCGCCCCGGCGGACGTTCCGGGGACTGGCCCCGGAGAGGATACAACCGGACGGTTTCCGTCCGCCAATGCAGGAGAGCACATGCGTTCCTTCCGTCTGATGGCCCTGCTGGCCATGTGTCTGATGCTGCTGGCCGCACCTGTCCAGGCCAAAACCACCATTACCTTCTGGCACGGCATGGGTGGCGAACTAGGTGAAATCACCGACGAGATGATCAAGGAATTCAACGCGTCTCAGGACAAGTACGAAGTCAAGGGCGTCTACAAGGGCAACTATGACGAAGCCATGACCGCCGCCATCGCCGCCTTCCGCGCCAAACAGCACCCCAACCTGATCCAGATTTTTGAAGTGGGCACCGCCAGCATGATGGCCGCCAAGGGCGCCATCCGCCCCGTGTATGAAATCATGGAAGCCGCCGGCACCCCGGTGGACACCTCCAAGCTCCTCGGCTCCGTGGCCAGCTACTACTCCTCCACGGACGGCAAGCTCATCGCCATGCCCTTCAACGCCTCCACCACCGTCCTCTACTACAACAAGGACGCCGTGAAGAAGGCCGGCGGCGACCCGGACCATTTCCCCACGACGTGGCCCGAAGTGGCCGAACTCGCCAAGAAGATCAAGGAATCCGGCGCGTGCAAGTACGGCCTCACCTCCGGCTGGCAGTCCTGGGTGCAGCTTGAAAGCTTCTCCGCGTGGCACAACGTCCCCTTCGCCACCAACAACAACGGCTACGACGGCCTCGACACGAAGCTCCTGTTCAACAGCCCCCTGCACGTCAAGCACATCGACTTCCTGTCCAAGCTCCAGAAGGACGGCGTGATGGTCTACGTGGGCCGCAAGTCCGAAGCCATCAACGCGTTCACCTCCGGCGAAGCCGGCATCCTCATGAACTCCTCCGGCTCCTACGCCGCCGTGAAGGCCGGTGCCAAGTTCCAGTGGGGCGTGGCGCTGCTCCCCTACTGGCCCGACGTGAAGGGCGCTCCCCAGAACACCGTGATCGGCGGCGCAGCCATCTGGGCCATGGCCGGACACTCCAAGGACGCCGAAAAGGGCGCCGCCGCGTTCCTGAACTACCTCCTCAAGCCTGAAGTGCAGGCCCGCTTCCACCAGCTCACCGGCTACGTGCCCGTCACCCTGGAAGGCTACGAACTGACCAAGCAGCAGGGCTTCTACGACAAGAACCCCGGCACCGACATCGCCGTGAAGGCCCTTTCCGACAAGAAGCCCACCATCAACTCGCTGGGCCTGCGCCTCGGCAACTTCGTCCAGATCCGCAACATCATCGACGAAGAGCTCGAAGCCGTCTGGGCCGGCAAGAAGACCGCCAAGCAGGCGCTCGACGCCGCTGTGGAACGCGGCAACGCCGAACTGGCGCGTTTCGCCAAGGCCAACAAGAAGTAAACGCTGATCCGCAGCACAGAGGGAGGGGGCCCGCCGGGCCTCCCCCCGTTTCCTCCGGGGCGTCTTTCGCGGCCTTTCCGCCGCAAGGGACGCCCCCAACCCGCACAAGGAGCCGCTATGCAGGATGGACGTTACGCGTTCAGGGGCAAGAAACACCTGCTTCTTCCCCTCCTCTTCCTGCTGCCCCAGCTCGCCATCACGGTGGTGTTTTTCTTCTACCCCGCCGGTGAAGCGCTCATGGGGTCGTTCTACATGGAAGACTCTTTCGGTCTTTCCAAAGAATTCGTAGGATTGGACAACTTCATCACGCTGTTTTCCGATCCGAGCTATCTGGAAACGCTGCGCTTGACGCTTGTGTTCAGCCTCGCCACCATCGTCCTCACGATGGGGACCGCCCTGCTGTTCGCGGTCCTCGCCGATCAGGTGAACTGGGGCGGCACGCTGTACAAATCCATGCTCATCATCCCCTACGCCGTCGCGCCGCCGCTCGCGGGCGTGCTCTGGCTGTTCCTGTTCAACCCTTCCGGAGGCGTGCTCACCGAGCTGCTCCACCACTTCGGGTATACGTGGAACCACAAAATCAACGGCAATCAGGCCCTTTTCCTGCTGATCGTTTCGGCCTCATGGAAACAGATCTCGTATAACTTCCTGTTCTTCCTCGCCGGGCTGCACGCCATCCCCCGCTCGCTCATCGAGGCCGCGGCCATCGACGGCGCGTCCCCGTGGCGGCGGTTCCGCACGATCATTTTCCCGCTTCTGTCGCCCACAAGCTTCTTCCTGCTTGTGGTGAACACGATCTATACGCTGTTCGAAACCTTCGGCATCGTCCATGCCGTCACACAGGGCGGCCCCTCAAAGGCCACGGAAACCCTCATCTACAAGGTTTTCAACGACGGCTTCATCGGGCTCGACTTCGGCGGCTCCTCGGCCCAGTCCGTGGTGCTGATGCTCATCGTCATGGTCCTGACCTTCCTCCAGTTCCGTTACGTGGAACGCAAGGTGACCTACTAGGTCAAGGAACGCAGTATGGTAGAAAAGAAAGGACTGGGAAAAGCCATCGGGCACGCCTTCCTCTGGTTCGGCATCGCCATTGTGCTCTTTCCCCTTTATATAGCGCTGGTCGCCACGACCCACACGTTCGACGTGCTCATCGGCTCCACGCCGTTGTGGTTCGGCGGCGAGTTCCTCAAGAACTTCACCACCGTCCTCACGCAGGGCCTCAAGGCGGCGGGCGGCATCCCCGTGTGGGTGATGATGGCCAACAGCCTCGTCATGGCCCTCGGCATCGCCATCGGGAAAATCGCCATTTCCATCACGGCGGCCTACGCCATCGTCTATTTCCGTTTCCCCGGCCGCGAGCTGTGCTTCGTGCTCATCTTCATCACGCTGATGATGCCGGTTGAAGTCCGCATCGTGCCCACCTTCCAAGTGGCGGCGAACCTCAATTTCATCGACAGCTACCTCGGCCTTGTCGTGCCGCTCTTCGCCTCGGCGACGGCGACCTTCCTGTACCGCCAGATGTTCATGACCATCCCGGCGGAACTGCTTGAGGCCGCGCGCATCGACGGGGCCGGGCCGTGGCGTTTCTTCGTGGACGTGGTGCTGCCCCTTTCCCGCACGAACACCGCCGCGCTGTTCGTGGTGCTGTTCATCTACGGCTGGAACCAGTACCTCTGGCCCCTGCTCGTCACCAACCAGGAAAGCATGTACACCATCGTCATGGGCATCCAGCGCATGGTGAACATCCCCGACGCCGTGCCAGAGTGGAACCTCATCATGGCCGTTGCGCTTCTGGGTATGCTGCCCCCCCTGCTGGTGGTGCTCGGCATGCAGAAGCTTTTCGTCCGTGGCCTCGTGGAAACCGAAAAATAAGCCCGCCAAAAGGATACCAGCATGGCACGCGTCCAGCTCAAGAACGTAGAAAAGACTTTCAATAAAAATAAGGTACTGAAGGGCATCAACGTCGAAGTCCCGGACGGCTCCTTCATGGTCATGGTCGGGCCTTCCGGCTGCGGCAAGTCCACGGCCCTGCGCTGCATCGCCGGGCTTGAGGAAGTCACCGGCGGCAGCATCTTCATCGGCGACGAGGACGTCACCAGCAAGGAACCCAAGGATCGCAACATTGCGATGGTGTTCCAGAACTACGCCCTCTACCCGCACATGAACGTGTTCGACAACATCACCTACGGGCTCAAGGTGCGCGGCATCCCGGCGGACGAGCGCAAGCGCCGCGCCGAGGACGCCGCCAAGCTCCTCGGGCTCGACGGACTGCTCGACCGTATGCCCAAACAGCTTTCCGGCGGCCAGCGCCAGCGTGTGGCCATGGGCCGGGCCATCGTGCGCGAGCCCAGCGTGTTCCTCTTCGACGAACCGCTTTCCAACCTCGACGCCAACCTCCGCAACCAGATGCGCATCGAGCTGCGCCGTCTGCACCAGCGTCTGGCGACCACCAGCATCTACGTGACGCACGATCAGGTGGAGGCCATGACCCTCGCCGAGAAAATCCTCGTGCTCCGCGCCGGGAACATCGAACAGTACGGCACGCCGGACGACATCTACCTGCATCCGGCCTCCGTATTCGTTGCCCAGTTCATGGGCTCCCCGTCCATGAACATGATCCCCGCGACCACGGACGGCGA
>OAWD01001341.1_pt1 | contig 10583 bp, 9 predicted proteins | sample 1495361 | NCBI WGS metagenome assembly OAWD01 (sample SAMEA2580130, study PRJEB22360) | human gut metagenome | biome: human gut; feature: human-associated habitat; material: faeces | place: Denmark | collected 2008/2010 | reverse complement strand
CGCCGGACGGAGCCTTACCCCGTCGGAGAAGGGGCGGAAATACGTCAACTCCCCCGACAGTCCCGCCTACCACAAGGGGCATATCCTCTACGGCCTGCACAAGGCGGTGAAGGCCGTTCGCTCCGAGGGGCGCATCCTGCTTTGCGAGGGATACAAGGACGTGCTCGCCTTCCACGCCTCCGGCATACGGTACGCCGTGGGGCTATGCGGCACGGCGCTCACCGAGGAGCATATCCGGGCGATACGGAGGCTGGCCGGGCAGGTGACGCTCTCTCTCGATCCCGATCCGGCGGGACGGCAGAACACGGTCCGGTGCGCCCATATGCTCCTGTCCGAGGGATGCGCCGTCAGCCTGCTTCCCCTGCCCGACGGCATGGACCCGGACGAGGTGTACCGCCGGAAAGGGAGCGACGAGCTGGCACGCCTAGCACGGGAGGGTACCCTCGATTACCTCTCCTACCGCATCCGCCAAGCGGCTTCCCGCCCTCACACGGACACCGCCGCCATCAACGGGACGTTGGGCGAGATCGGCCTCCTCTCCTCCCCGCTGGCCGTGTACCGAAGGATCGGGGAGCTATCCGGAGCGACGGGAATACCGATAGAGGTACTACGGCAGGAAATCTCCGTCGCCACAGGCCCGAAAAACGTACCGGTACCGGTGCCGAAGAAGGAAGCCGCAGGCCTCACGCCCGCCCTGCCACGAGAAAGGACGTTACTGCGTTTTTGCCTCACGCACCATGACCGGATGTTCTACGACCCCGACGGAAACGGGATTTCCCTGCCCGCATGGGTCTCCGGCGAACTGGCGGACAACGAGCTTCCCCTAGAAGACCCGGAGCACGCCCGCTTGCTCCACCTCCTCGCCGAGGGCAAGCATCCGGACGGGATAGCGGACGAACGGCTCTCCGCCCTTGTCCTCTCCCTCCGGGCCTCCGCACCGCAGGATACCGGACCGGTACCGGACGAGCGGCTTCCCGACGAGACCCGCTTCCAAGTGCTCCTCTACGGCGAGTCCTTCGCACGCCGGAAGCTAGCCCGGGCCTTGGAGTCCGTCCGCATGGCGGCGACACCCGAAGAGCGCCTGCGCCTACAAGCCACGCTCGAGAATCACTTCGCCCTGAGCGACCGTATCGCCCGGGAATTGCAAAGCCAAAGTATCCTGCCGGAGGGGATATAGGGGGGGAGACAAAAAAAACACTACTGTGCTTGGCGCCGAACACTATTGCGTTGGGAAGCCAACACAGTAGTATCCGAAGCCAAACACAGTAGTGTTCGGACCGGAAACACGATAGTCCTTTTATTTCATGCTATCCAACCAACGCTTGCCGGATGGCGTGTACATCCAAACGATAAACACCACAAGTATCAATAGCATTACCCCGAAAAGAAATGTCAATGGATTCATAGCTCTTTATTATTTCAAGATTTTATTACCACAGAAAGCTAACCCGACAGAGAACAAGATCCCTACCATGAACATTCCAATCATACTTATCTCTATCTTTTCCGATTGGAATAACATAGCTATTCCACCCAGCACCAACGCCGTGAACGTCAGTTTTGACAAATCATAAAAATATTTGCCCAACGTCTCACGCTGGCACTTCGCCCGTTCACGGGACTCACCTCTCACGTCTCGCCGCTTGTCTTTCTCTTTCATACCGTAAATTTTTCATGTCAATCGAATTTTGATAAGGCAAACATACGGTTATTTTTCTTGACAAACAAGCATTATCCCCCCTAAATCCAACTCTTTACCCCCATTCACCCGACCTCGCTCCCCTTCGTCCCCGTTAACTGGAATCCCACCGGCGGCATGTCGTACCTTTACAACGTAATCAAAAAAACACCAGACATTATGCCGATCAAGTACCGATTAGTCTTACGAAAAGACATGACCAAGGGAGCCGCCGCCGACTCCAAGTTGTATTACGCCGTGAACAAGTCCACCGGCACCTGCGATTTCGAGGAGCTGTGCGACCAGATCGCCGACCGCAGCACCGCCTCCCGGGGCGACGTGCACGTCGTGGTAGACGGCCTCCTCTACATCCTCAAGCAACGCCTCCAGAAAGGGGAGACCGTCCAGCTAGGCGATCTCGGCCACTTCCAAGCCGTGATCGGCAGCAAGGGCACCAAGCTGGAGTCCGACTTCAACGCCTCCCTTATCAAACGTCCTCGGATCGTCTTCCGTCCGAGCGTGACGCTAAAGAGCGTCACCAGCCTCGTCAAGTTCGAGAAGATCGTGCCCGACGCACCCGCCCCGGGAGGAAGCGACAGCGAATCCCCCGACGAAATCTAAATCAGGGCTCCCCTAGGTGCGACACGATGCACTCCCGCTGGCGGGGCGATAAGATCCGTTGGCGGGGATGCCATCCGCACTCCTCCAGCCGCTCCATCAACTTCCCGCTGACACGTATCCACCGGGACAGCTTATCCGAGGCTTTCTTCTTCGACAATAAGGGAAAATAACTCATCGCTATATCACAAAAATAATAGGCGCCGACACCGGTCTCCCGCTTTTCCATACTGATGCTGTTTATTTATTAACTTATTCAAAGATAGTAATTTAATATTAATTTTCCAAGAAAAATCAAACCATAATTCATCGTATATATCATGAAACAAGCGGCTGGATATAAATAAGAAAACAAGCCTATATCTCCACCCACCTTGCCGACGCCCAGTCCGCCGGCGCCCGCTTCCACCTGAACCCCATCATCCTCCTTGCCCAAGCCGCCCTAGAAAGCGGCTGGGGCACCTCCCGCCTAGCCCGTGAGGCCAACAACCATTTCGGCATCACCGGCTACGGGGCGAGCAACGCCTTCTGGCACGGGGGCCGCGTCACCGCCCGATACAAGCGGGGCGAGCTGCTGTTCCGCCGCTACGACTCGGCACGCAACTCCTACCTCGACTTCGCCCGCCTCCTCGTCTGCTCCTACCCGCAGGCCGCCGCCATGAGCCGTTTCCCCGCCGACTACGCCAAGGCCATCGCCTACAGCCCCTACATCAGCGAGCTGAACGGCGACAACCGGGAGCGCTACCGGGAGACGCTGGTACAGCTCTGCCACGAGATCGAACCGATTTACTCATCCCTAAAAAACAACAATTGATATGAATAAGATACGACAAATACTTGCCTTCGTCCGCAGCCTGCTGGATTTCTTGCTAAACCTAGGATCTCACACGCCCCAAAAACAACCGCCCCATGACACGACCGACACTCCCACGGAACCCACGCCCCCCTTTCCCCCACTTCCGCCTGCTCGCCTTGGCCAGCCTCTTCCTGCTGGCGGCACTCTCCCTCCTGCTAGACATGCGGGAGGCGGCGCTGGCGGCTATCGGGGCGATACTCTCGCTCTCGTCTACCCCTCGCCCGGCCCCTTGAACCTGCTGGGCTGGGGGCTGATACTCTCGGCGGCGCTGAGCTCGCTGGGAAAAACATATGGCATACTCTTTTAGCGACCCTAAAACCAAGAGAAAATCCATGAAAATGAACAACTCTTGGTTTTTATTTATTATTTTTGTCCATTCAAAGAAAATATCAGAGTATCAATCATCGCAGATATAAAAGGAATGACACAAACTAATAAGAACTCGCATATCGAGACCCTCCGGGGAATCGCCATCCTTCTCGTGGTGATAGGTCACGTGATAGGTTCTACCCCCGAGGGTGGGATGAGAATAGATTTTCCCTCGCCTTGGCGTTACCTGTATCTGTGGATCGACTACATCCAGATGCCCCTATTCACGGCGATAGCCGGATGGGTATATGCGCTCAAGCCTGTCAAAGCGGGTTCCTCCGGTACGTTTATGAAGAGAAAGGCATATCGCTTGCTCGTACCGATGGCAGTGGCCGCCACGCTCTATTTCTTGATCCAATACATAACGCCGGGCACCAACCAGAAAGGAAACCTAGCGGATATATGGAGAATATACGTATTCCCATACACGATCTACTGGTATCTGCCATCCCTGTTCTTGATGTTCGCGGCCATCCGTATGATAGATGCCAACAAATGGATGGATAAGTTTGGCGGTTGGGCCATCTGCCTAGTATGCGCCTTTGCCGGCTTAGTAGTACAAAAGATATTCTTGAGCGATGGGCAAATCCCCAACCTATTCAGTTTCATGGGAGCGATGGCCCAGTTTCCCTATTTCGTAGCCGGAGTCGGGATCCGCAGGTTCTCCAAGCAAATAATCACCCATAAGACAAGTGTCGCCTTATCTTCGCTCGCCATAGTGGGTGTCCTCTCATTGCAGCTCGAGTGGTTTTACCCAGCGGTATCGAAAGATCTCCTCTACGGCCTCACACGGCCTCTATGGGTCATGGCCACCCTAGCCTTGCTACTCAGCCAAAGCTACTCCAGTCGCCTATTCACGTGGGTAGGAAGCTACGCTTATATTATTTACCTATATCACGGTTTCGGTACTTCCGGAGGCCGGATTATATTGAACCGGCTTGGGGTAAGCTCGGAGATCCTTATATTCATGTTCGCTACCGCAATGGCTATATTCATTCCCGTCATTCTCCAGCGAATCGCGAACAGGAACAAGATACTGAGGTTCCTCACGTCAGGAACGTAGGTGCCATTCACTCCATCAAACAAGTAAAAATAATACAAACAATTACAACAAATCATGAAAGAACGAAATCCAATAGACCGGCATGATTTACGGATCAACAAATCCGATAAGGTACTGGAAGTCGGGAGTGGGCATAATCCTACATACCGAGCCAACGTCATCGTGGAAAAATATATATCCTCCAATTACCATAGAGGAGGCGATATAAAAATATACCCACACCAGAAATTCATAAACGCTGACGGTTCCAGCATGCCTTTCAAGGATAAAGATTTCGACTATGTCATTTGCGCACAAGTATTAGAACATGTAGACGACCCCATCGCTCTCGTTAATGAATTACAACGAACCGCCACTCGTGGCTATCTGGAAGTCCCCAGTTTCATCGGAGAATCCTTGTTCCCTAAAAAATCACATAAATGGGTTTGCCTAGAAATCAATGGGAAACTCGTGTTATTCGATAAGGCGAAACTCCCCTCCCTGTTTCCCGATTATGGTAAGACATTCCTGAATTTCCTGCCATACGAAAGTATATCCCTTCGCATATTTTATCTGGCCTATCACCAAATAACGACAGTTCGATATGAATGGAAAGATTCCATCGATATCTTAGTCAATCCGGACGATCCTTATTACAGGGCGTTTTTCGAGCAGGATTGGTCTGACGAGATGATCAGAACGATCTTTCCGTACAGGGATAAGAAAAACGATCTGCAAATCACCATATCCGCATTCTTTCATCTGGTGAAAACGTTGGTAAAAAGAAAGATGCAACGGCAAAGCCCAATCACGCTTGAAGAATATCTAAAACGAACCAATCAAACCCTATAGATTAATTTTTTCCTTGACAAGATGTTTTATCAAATCAAACTCTTGAAAATTAAACAAATATGAGAGATATAAATAATAAGCGATCCCGACGCTCCCCCCAATGACTAATTGCGCGAACGGAGGTATGCTTAGTAACGTTATTACATAAACGATCCCTCCCATAGTAAACGTGAGGAATAAAATCGGCGATAGTTCACATATCTGCACGAACATACCCAGTCTCGTGAGTTTGCGGGTATAATAGGTTATTATTATCATATCCACGAAAGAATATAGAATAAGACCGGCGCACATTCCTTTCACGCCCAATGGAATAGTAGCGAAAAGAATCAAGAAAGCCATGGTCTTCTTCAATATCTCCGCATACAGGAAATAATCCGAGCGCCCCTTGACATTCAACAAGCTATTATTTATCTTCATTACCGGGTCCCACATGTATGCGATACAAAGTATTTGCAATAACGGCACCGCCTCAATCCATTTATCTGTCAACAGCAAACGAACCAAAGGATCAGCCAACGCACACAAAATAAGCATGACTGGAAAAACCAGGAAACACGCCATTCGCATATATCTCAAGAACATGCGGCTCAGAGCTTCCTCGTCATCCTGCAACCTACATTGTATCGGGTACACGGCTCGCACGATCACGTCCGTCAAATTCGTCGAGGGGAATTGGGCCAGCGTAAAGGCACGGTTATAGTATCCCAGCTCGGCCGCCGAGAATTTCTTTCCTATTATCAATGTATATAGATTCTTGTATAAAGTATGTAACAATGAGGACAGCAACAACTTCGAGCCAAACGAGAATAACGTGCGGAACGACTCCAAGGAGAAACTCCTGCCGGGCATCCAGCCGGAGAAAAACCAGACAAGGACGACACGAAAGAAATTATTCAGCAAGGACTGGTAGACCAATGCCCAAGCTCCATAACCGGAATAAGCCAGCCAGACACCTACACCGCCACTCAGCACCACGGCCGACAAAGAGGCCTGGGCTTGGCGCTTAAAATCCAAGGATATCGTCATCTTGGCCTGCTGGACGATCCCAAAGGAGTTGATAATGAGCGTAAGCCCGATGCCCCGGGCGATCGGAGCCAACTGGTCTTCTTCATAGAACTTGGCGATCCAAGGAGAAGACATGTATAATAACAAGTAGATCAAGACGGAAATGACAATATTAAAATAGAACACGGTACTATAATCCGCGTCCGTCCTATCCTTCTTCTGGATTAAGGCATTCGCAAAGCCGCTATCGATAAAGGTCTGGGCTATCGACATGAATATACTCAACATGGCGATCAAGCCATAATCGGCAGGCAGAAGCAGGCGGGCGATTATCAGGCTCAATATAAATTGGACTCCCTGCACGGAGAATCGTTCTACCGCGCTCCAGAAAACACTTTTAGTGACTTGCTGCTTGATCGACATATTATTCGAGTATCAAAAGCTTAAACAATCCTTATTCCCTATAAATCGCTCCCACCAGATCGCCAATGTCAGCAAATTGAAATATTGTATCGCCCTATTTTGTCTATACCAAAACCAGTTATCCTCATTATGAACCTCCAAGTCATATCTTCTCACGAAGCGCTCCACGGTCTTTCTATTCAAGTAGTCGCCAACCACTGAAGAGCTAAGAATAAAGTCCGCTATACGAGTCCTTTGCCTGTCATCCTTGAAAAACAGGGGCATCGGGGCGAAGCCTCCTTGCTTTTTCTTCGAGGTGATCGCCTCAGGAAGCAATGGCTTATAATGATACTTCAACAGATATTTTGCCGTGGCATGGCCTCTGGCGATCTTGGCGACACTATCACCCTTGCACTTATAGCAAACCGGCAATTCCGACAAGAAACGATACAAGTCAAGATCCATATACGGGAAAGCCAAGTTATTGCCAAACATATCGGCCATCTTGGAAGCCTTAAATAAAATGACCTGGTTAATGATCCTCTCCACGTCGCTTTTATAAAGATGCTGCGTGTAAAGAGCCTCGAAGCTTCGCGTATCGGGACGGTGCCGATCCGGTGCCGGCAAAAAGTCTTGATCAAGCATCAAATCCTTTAGCCAAAAAGAGGGAAAACCGAATAAATCACCTTGCAATATATGCAATATCTTATCCAAATGGAAACGAAGTCGATAAAGCGAGTTATTCGTATCAAAACCGGATTGATTCAAGAACCCATACAATAAGCGCATCAATGGTTTCATCCCGATACGGGACGTCAAGTAATGCAACGCTACCTCCCTGCCGGAAGTCCCGAAATATTGATCACTGCCATCGCCTCCTAACAGGATATCCGGCTTGGCTTGGCCGATCAGACGCATGACCGAGTAATTTACCATTAAGCCTCCTTCGACGAACGGATCACCCAGAAACTCTACGATATCCGGCAAAGAAGAGATTTCGCTTCCATCTATCTCATATTCCGCATGAATCGTATGAAACGTATCGGACATACAACGTGCCAAAGGCAACTCGGTCCAGTTATCACCTTTGAACCCTATGGAATAGGAACGGATATCTCCATTATAGATCTTTCGCAAGGCCGCTAAATTACAGCCGGAATCATATCCTCCGCTCAATAGGATACCGACGTTGGCACTAGAGCCGATACGTCTTTGGATAGCCACGGCATGCAATCCGGCATATTCTTCCGCGTATTCTTCCAGACTTTTTCGAGGAGTAGCAGGAGCCATGGTGTAGGAAGGAAATAAAGACATACTTCTCAAATCCCCATCCCGCCATAACAGGAGTTCTCCGGCACCCAGCTTACAGACCCCTTCCAACGCACACATAGGGGTCTCTATATAGCCTATGGAAAGAAATGAGCTTAAGGCCTTATAATTAGGGACTGCCGTAAATCCGTCCATATCTTTTAAACGCATAAGCGAGGAGGAAAAATATTGACTCGTATAATAAACCTGATAAGATGTACCATGATGGTCCCTGAATATCACCGCCGAATCCGGAGTTCTCAACAAGCAAGTAAATGAGCCGTCTAACCGGGCGAAGCCTGTGTAACCTTTTTCTCGATAAATCTCAATGATTATTTTAGCCTCATTAGCGGCAGGATCATAACCTAATGTCTTTTTATTATAAAGTACCCCAAAGAACCAAACAGATATCCCATCGACCTTATGAATCCGACAAGAACCCTCATAAAGGAAATCTTCCTTTCTCTCAACATCCCATTTACCGATAAACATAATCACACCTAATTTATTGTTTTACCCCATGTTCCGTATGTATGAATTTTTTGTTCGCCCCCCTTAACCGGAAGAGATTCAAGAACATCTCCCAAAATGACCCGGGCAATGAGATCAACGCCTCGCAAAGCCTTCTCGTATACAATTCCTTGGGTATAGCCAACGCCAAGGATAACAACAGAAGGCCAAGCAGTATCCACCATTTCACCGAGGCAGGCCAGCATATAAATGACAACACGACCGACATAATGAATATAACCCCCATTATAATGATCCTCGGAAGGCTCATTTGCTGGAATATCTTATCACAAAAATCCCATTTACCCGCTTTTATGGCAGAAGGAAGATCACCGAGGGACTCGCCTAAATAATGAAATTGAGCAGATAGCCAACGCCTGCGTTGATTGGCGAAATCTTTCTGATTCTGGATCTTCTCATCCCATACATAAGCGTCCGGCAAATAACCGATCCGCTTGTTATTTTTAAACAGGGAAAGCTCTAAAGCACGATCAAAACCGCCTACCGCATGAATGCCGGCCAACTCGTTCTTTATAAAATCATACTGAAAGGCCATGCCTGACCCGATCAAGGCCGAGGAAAATCCGAGATTCACATGCCCTTGCCGGAAAATACTATTATTAATCTCCTCACTTACAGCATCCAGATAAGCTAAATTCGTATTCAAATTCTTTGCCGTACGGTGCGCTTGGTAAGCTACGGTCGTATCCGTAAAAGCCGCTTGGTTTATCTTTCGCAAGAAATCTGGCCCTATCGTATTATCCGCATCCAAAATCAAAGCAATATCATAACCTTCCAAATGACTCATGGCCAGATTCAACGCCTTGGCCTTGGTGCTATTCTCAAAATGAACGATCTCTAATTGAATAGGCAACGATGATAAAGTCCGGTTCGTATCATCACTCATCTTATCGGAAATCACCACCGCATCATAATGGGTGGAGGGATAATCTTGGCATAAACAAGACTCGACACACTCCATGATTACTTTATCTTCCTTATAGGCCGGTATCAAAATCACGATCCTGCGCATACCGTGTTCACGACGCTCTTCCTGTTTCGCTACACGGAGACGGGAAGCGACACTAAAAACAAATAGATATAGTACCTTGATAGAAAACAAGGTAAACAAAGCAATTTCTAACCCCTGCAGAATAACCATATCGTGAATTTACAATTTTCGACAAAATTAGTAAATTCAAACTAGAAGACAGGTAACTTCCTAAGATTATCATAAAGAATTTTGTTTTTCATATTAAAAAGATGTTTCTTTGCCTATGCGTGATTAACATATAGTTATAGTTACATTATTATATTATGATAAAAAATTATTCAGCCATCATTGAGATCCTCTTCTGGATCGGCATCGGGATCGTTTTCTATACCTATCTGGGGTATGGGATCGTATTATACCTTATGGTCAAGATCAAGGAGCTGTTCGTAAAACCCCGGTCCCCCCGCCTTCCAGAGCCGCTGCCGGAGGCCACGTTGCTGATAGCCGCCTACAACGAGGAGGCGATCGTGGCGAGCAAGATGGTGAATTGCAGACAACTGGATTATCCGGCGGATAAGCTGAGACTGGTCTGGATCACCGATGGAAGCAATGACAACACGAATGAGAGACTGAAAGAGTACCCGGAGGTCACCGTACTGTACCAACCGCGGCGACAAGGAAAGACCGCCGCCTTGAACCGGGCCCTCCCCTACGTCAATACTCCCTACGTCATCTTCACCGACGCCAACACGATGCTGAACAAGGGCGCCATCAAGGAGATCATACGCCAGTTCAGCGACCCACGGGTAGGCTGCGTGGCCGGAGAGAAACGGGTAGAGATACAAGCCGAGCAAGGAGCCACCGCCGGAGAAGGCATATACTGGAAATACGAGTCCGCCCTCAAGCGACTGGACTACCGCCTATACTCCGCCGTCGGGGCGGCAGG
>OAWD01001336.1_pt1 | contig 10634 bp, 6 predicted proteins | sample 1495361 | NCBI WGS metagenome assembly OAWD01 (sample SAMEA2580130, study PRJEB22360) | human gut metagenome | biome: human gut; feature: human-associated habitat; material: faeces | place: Denmark | collected 2008/2010 | reverse complement strand
AGCCGCAGGGGCCAGAACCAGCCGTACCAGCGCCGGAGCCACAGGAAACGCCTCAGGACGGGGCCGTCATCGACCACCCGCTGCCCGAGGACCCCATCCTCACCGACGGCCCCTGGGCCTCGGCCCACTTTCTCATGGACGAGTATGCCTGTGACTGCGCGGGCTACTGTGACGGCTGGCCCGCAGCCATGGACCAAGAGCTTTTAGAGAAAATCGAGGCGCTGCGGCGTTATTTTGACCAGCCCATCATCATCACCTCAGGCGTTCGCTGTGAAAGGCGCAATGCGGAGGTGGGCGGCATTGCGGCCTCCTGGCACCTGTCCGGTCATGCGGCCGACCTGTACTGTCCCGGCGTACCCTATGACGAGGTGGCCGCCGCGGCCCGGGCGCTGGGGCTTGGAGTCATCGAGTACCCGGATCAGCAGTTTGACCACTGCGAAATCTGGCGTTGAGGAGAGGAGGGAATCAAAAACAGTAAAACGCTGAAAGACAAAATAGCATACGAAAAAAACTATTAGCCTGAAAAAACAAATAAGAATTGCATATTATTTCAATCTATTCTATAATAAAGGATATAGAAATAAAAATTGCGGCATCCGTACTGTGTCACTACCACAATACGGCAATGCGGTGTCTGGGCACCACACCTCCTGAGGAGTACCGCAAAGTTAATTATATGCTATTTTCTTTCTTTATTCAATAGCTGTTCTTAATTTTGTGATATTGTTGAGTTTTTTCTTGAACTTTCTTAACTGTGTGTGGGTAGCTGCCATGCGCAGTTTTTATTTTCCGAAAGGACGGACGGATAATGGATAGCTTTTGCTCATTCGCTCCTGTCGCGTCTGCTATGCGGAAGAAATCCTGACATTGTTTCTTTTAAGCCACGATCCGGTGGAGTAGAGGGGAAGAGACAACGTGTAAGAGGCTGTGAAACCACAGCCTCCTTTTTTATGGCGCATATTTTATGACACATATAAATAGGTAGCCAGATGGAACCGCCGGCCCGGCCGGTTCATAAATAACTATGCAGTGCCCGTTTTCAAAAAAATCGTGGGCAAATGGTCTTCCGGCCATATTAAATGTTTTCAAAATTGTCTTAAGGCTCAGATTTTGAGAGGTTTTTAGAGACAAGGAAAAAATTATGTGGTATAATATGTGCGGTCTCAAAAGAGATGCATAAATTATGTATGAATATGCAAATGAATCGAATGATATAAGGAGCTGCTTCTTATATTGAGGAAGGAATGATACAATGTCAATTTCTGTATTAGTTGGAGCACAGTGGGGCGACGAAGGTAAGGGCAAGATGATTGACTACCTGTCAAGGGACTGTGATCTAATCGTCCGTTTCCAGGGCGGTGATAACGCCGGACATACGGTTATCAACGAGCACGGTGTGTTCAAGCTGCATTTGATTCCAAGCGGTATCTTTAATAAAGGTGGCGAGTGCTTGATCGGTACCGGTACCGTGGTGAATCCGGATGTTCTGGAAGATGAAATCAAACAGATTGAAGATGCCGGTGTCAGAATGAGCGGACTGAAAATTTCCGGTAAGGCGCATATTTTAATGCCGTATCATCAGAAACTGGATGAGCTGATGGAAGTAGCCGGTGGTATCGGCACCACCAAACGCGGGATTGGCCAGGCTTATTCCTATAAGGCTTTGCGCAAAAACCTGCGTTTTGAGGATTTACTCAATTTAAATTCTGCAAGAAAGAAGCTGGAGGCCATTCTTCCGGTGATTAACAATCAGATGAGGGCCTATGGCGCTGAGGATTATACGGTCGATTTTCTCTATGAAAAATGTGAGAAATGGGCAGAGCGCTTTGCATCCATGATTGTGGACCCGATCCGTTACCTGCACAGCTATATTGACGCTGATAAGAATATATTATTTGAAGGCCAGCTGGCTGCCATGAAAGATATTGATCTGGGGATTTATCCCTATGTGACATCGTCTAATCCAACAGCGGCTTATGCGGCTGTAAGCGGCGGTTTTTCGGCTAAAAAAATTGATCATGTCATCGGTGTGGCCAAGGCTTTTTCCAGCGCTGTAGGAGCAGGACCTTTCCCGACAGAGGAATTTGAAGGGGACATTGACCTGATCCGGGGAAAAGGCGACAAACCGGATGATGAGTTCGGGGCCAGAACCGGACGTTCCAGACGTTTGGGCTGGTTGGATATCCCGGTGCTTAAATATACAAATTTAATCAACGGATTTGATACGCTGGCATTGTGTAAAATTGATAAGCTGGATAACCTTCCAGAAATTAAGGTGTGTGTCGCCTATGAGCTGGATGGTGAGGTCATTGACTATTTCCCGAACACCGAAGAGCTGGAACGTGTAAAACCGGTTTATGAAACACTGCCGGGCTGGATGTGTTCCACCAAAGAAATCCGGAGGCTTGAAGACCTGCCGGAAAATGCGAAAAAATATATTAAGACAATTGAAGAGCTGGTCGGAACCACTGTTGGTTACGTCGGCGTTGGCCCAGATCGCGAAGAGTTAGCTGTTTAGGGAAACGAAATATTTTAAAGAGGATAATGCTGCCTGCATTATTCTCTTTTTGTAAGTATAAAAGTTGAAGGAAAAATAGAGGAGGAGAAAATGTCTTATTTTAAACGTGACAAGCGCGCCTGCATTTTGCTGTCGGACGGAACGGTTTTCGAAGGCTACAATTTCGGCTGCGAAGGCACCACCATTGGGGAAATTGTCTTTACAACCGGAATGACCGGATATCAGGAAGTCCTGACAGACCCGTCCTATTATGGACAGATCGTGCTTCAGACCTATCCGCTTATTGGAAATTATGGGGTCAATAACGACGACATGGAGTCTGAAAAGAGCTGGGTAAATGGCTACATTGTAAAGGAATGGTGCGAAGAGCCATCAAACTTCAGAACCACAGCCACTATCAATGACTTTCTTGTAAAGCAGGGGAAAATCGGTATCTGGGATATTGATACCCGCGCGCTGACACGCAAGATCCGCGAGTTTGGTACCATGAACGGCGCCATCACCACCGAGGATGTATACGAGAAAAGAGAGGAGCTGCTGGAACAGATCCGGAGTTACAAGGTTGTCAATCCAGTACAGGTTGTAACTCAGAAGAAAAAGGGATGGTTCTATACCCGTGAAAACCGCGCGAACCATGTCGCACTTATGGATTATGGCTACAAGCATAATATCCTCAGAATGCTTTTGCAGCAGGGCTGTAATGTGACGGTTATGCCGGCCAGCTCGACAGTCGATGACATCCGAAGACTGAATCCGGACGGTATCATGCTGAGTAACGGACCTGGCAACCCTGAAGACAATGTGGAAATCATTAAAAACATTCAGGACTTTATCGCATATGGAAAACCGATTTTTGGCATCTGTCTGGGACATCAGCTGCTGGCGCTGGCAATGGGTGGGACAACCCGCAAAATGAAATACGGACACCGCGGGCTGAACCAGCCGGTTAAGGATTTATCCAAGGACCGGGTCTTTATTACCAGCCAGAACCATGGCTATGCCGTTGAAAGTATTCCAGAGGATGTGGGAACGATCTCTCATGTCAATATGAATGACGGCAGCTGCGAGGGGATTGCCTATAAAAATATACCTGCCTTTACAGTGCAGTTTCATCCAGAGGCCAGCGCAGGCCCCAATGATACAGGATATTTATTTGAACGTTTTTCGGATTTAATGGAAAGGGGACAACAGGGATGCCTTTAAGAAATGATATTAAGCGTGTACTTGTCATCGGGTCTGGCCCGATCGTGATTGGCCAGGCGGCAGAATTTGACTATGCCGGTACTCAGGCCTGTAAAGCCTTGAAGGCAGTTGGCCTTGAGGTTATTCTCATCAACTCAAACCCGGCCACCATCATGACCGATAAGGCAATGGCCGATAAAATCTATATCGAGCCATTGACGCTGGACGTTGTTAAACGGGTTATTCTTCTGGAAAAACCAGACAGTATCCTCTCTACCCTTGGCGGACAGACCGGTCTGACCTTATCCATGCAGCTTGCAAAGGAAGGCTTTTTAGATGAACATAACGTTAAGTTGCTGGGAGCTAACGTCGAGACCATCGACAAGGCAGAGGACCGCCAGGAATTTAAAGATATGATGAAGGAGATCGGAGAACCGGTTATTCCTTCAAAAGTTGTTACAACAGTTGATGATGCCCTGGATTTTGCCTCTACCATGGGCTACCCTGTCATTGTCCGTCCGGCCTTTACATTAGGCGGAACCGGCGGCGGGATTGCCGATAATCCTGAACAGCTTCATGAAATTGCCACCCACGGCCTGCGCTTATCACCGATTACCCAGATTTTGGTTGAACGTGGTATTTCAGGCTGGAAGGAAATCGAATTTGAAGTCATGCGTGACAGCAAGGGGAATGTTATCACGGTCTGCTCCATGGAAAACTTTGATCCAGTCGGCATCCACACAGGCGACTCCATCGTTGTAGCGCCATGCCAGACATTGAGCGACAAGGAATACCAGATGCTCAGAACCTCTGCCCTTAAGATCATTTCTGCTCTGGGTGTAGAGGGCGGCTGTAACTGCCAGTTCGCACTGGACCCGGAAAACTTCAATTACGCAGTTATCGAGGTGAATCCGAGAGTATCCCGTTCTTCAGCGCTGGCTTCAAAGGCAACCGGTTACCCGATTGCCAAGATCGCATCGCTTATCGCTGTGGGCTTCTCACTGGATGAAATTATAAATGACATCACAGGTAAAACACCAGCCTGTTTTGAACCAGTCATCGACTATATTGTTGTTAAATTCCCGAGATGGCCCTTCGATAAATTTGTTTACGCTAAGCGTACCTTGGGTACACAGATGAAGGCAACCGGTGAAATCATGTCCATCGGTAACAGCTTTGAACAGGCGATGATGAAGGCCGTTCGTTCGGTTGAGCTGGGCTTTGATACCCTGAGCGTCGAAAAATACCGTGAGGCCCCGGATGATGAAATTATGGAAGCGGTTGGCCGCAAGGATGATGAACGCTGCTTCGTTGTCTATGAAGCCCTGTACCGCGGGCTGGATATGGAAAAAATCTGGGAAGCCACCCAGATTGATATGTGGTTCCTCGACAAGCTCCGCCACCTGGCAGTGATGGAACGCGACCTCCGCGAAAAGGGCCTGAGCGATGAACGTGGTATGGAACGTCTGGCGGTGGCCCGTGAGCTGGGCTTTATGGATTTCACCATTGAGCGCCTGACTGGTGAAAAGATCCCGACAGGCAGACAGTATGCTTCCTTTAAAATGGTTGACACCTGCGCTGGAGAATTTAAGGCTGAAACACCTTATTTCTATTCTACGATGGATAAGGAAAACGAAGCGGAAATTTTCCTGGATGAGCACAAAAATGATAAAAAGAAGATCCTTGTATTTGGCTCTGGTCCGATCCGTATCGGCCAGGGGATTGAGTTTGACTACTGCTCAGTCCATTGCGCCTGGGCGTTAAAAGAACTGGGCTATGAGGCGATTATCGTCAACAACAATCCAGAAACCGTATCGACAGATTTTGACACCTCAGACCGTCTGTATTTTGAGCCGTTGACAGCAGAGGATGTGCGCTCAATCGTAGAGACGGAAAAGCCTGACGGCGCCATCGTCCAGTTCGGTGGACAGACAGCCATTAAGCTGACAAAACATTTGGATGAAATTAACGTTGGCATCCTGGGGACAGACCCAAAATACATCGACGCCGCTGAAGACCGCGAACTCTTCGATGATCTGCTGGAACGCTGCGCTATCCCGAGACCAAAGGGAGAAACCGTCTATACAACCGAAGAAGCTGTAAAAGTGGCAGAACGGCTGGGCTTCCCTGTGCTCCTGCGTCCGTCCTATGTTCTCGGCGGTCAGAATATGATCATCGCCTATGAAGAAGCCGATGTTGTGGAGTACATGAACATTATTACGGAACATGAGCTTGAAAATCCTGTGCTGATCGATAAGTACCTCATGGGCACAGAGGTAGAGGTCGATGCGATCTGTGACGGAACAGACTACCTGATCCCGGGGATCATGGAACACATTGAAAAAGCAGGTGTTCACTCCGGGGACTCCATCTCGGTTTATCCGCCGCAGACATTGTCTCAGGAAATTAAGGATACAATCATTGACTATACAGGCAAGCTCGCCAAAGAGCTTCATGTTATCGGCCTTGTAAATATCCAGTACGTTGTCTATGAGGGAGAAGTTTATGTCATCGAGGTAAATCCGCGCTCTTCAAGAACCGTACCATATATTTCCAAGGTGACCGATATTCCAATGGTTAACCTTGCAACCCGGATTATGATGGGGTCAACCTTAAAGGAAATGGGCTACACCTCCGGGCTTCATCCGGTTAAAGACTGCGTGGCGGTCAAGGTACCGGTATTCAGCTTTGCGAAGCTCCAGGATGTCGATACCCAGCTTGGACCAGAAATGAAATCAACCGGTGAGGTTCTGGGCGTTGGAAAGAAATTCGAGGATGCTGTCTACAAAGGGCTCGTAGCTGCCGGATATAAAATGGAGCGCACCGGCGGGGTGCTTCTGACCGTGCGTGACCGCGATAAAGACGAAATTGTGGATATCGGACGCCGTTTCCATGAAATGGGCTTTAAGATCTTCGCGACTGTCGGCACTGCGCTGGTACTCAATGAAAACAATGTGCCGGCAAAGGTTGTTAAGCGTATGGCAGAGAAAGCGCCTAACATTGGCGATCTTTTAGAAAGCGGTCAGGTAACCTATGTTATCTCCACCTCTACAAAAGGTCGTCAGCCAGAACAGGATGAGGTTAAGATGCGAAGAAAGGCTGTTGAAAGCTCCATCAGTCTGCTAACTTCTCTCGACACCGCCAGAGCGCTGCTCAATTGCCTGGAATCCAATAAAACAATGGCCGATATTGACCTGGTAGACATCAATACAATTTAGTGAAATATAAAATCAAACAGTCCGAAAGCCACCTGTTTCAGGTGGTTTTTCGATAATATCCGTAAAATTGTATACAAAAGACGTAAAATCAAATGGTTGACTTGACAGAATCGTCTAAAAAAATTATAATATCAAACATGATTTTAAGTAATACGTATGGAATTAAATACATTCTGTACAAAATAAAGGGGAAACAAAAATGACTGATCATTTGAATGAAGAATTAGTAATGACCCAGGAGGGTCTTGATAATTTAAAGAAACGTTTAGAGTACTTAAAAACCGTTAAACGTTACGAAGTTGCGGCGCGTATTAAAACAGCCAGAGAATATGGCGATTTGAGTGAAAATGCCGAATACGATGAAGCGAAATCCGAACAGGGCTTTGTGGAAGGCGAAATTTCTGAACTTGAAGCCAAAATTAAAAAGGTCAAGGTCATTGATGATAATGACATTCATACCGAGGATGTCGGTGTCGGCAGCATTGTAAAAGTGAAGGATCTTGAGTTTGGCGACACCGAAGAATATAAAATTGTCGGTTCAGCAGAATCCGATATTGCACAGAATAAATTATCGAACGAATCACCTGTCGGCAGAGGCTTGATTGGGGCCAAAGTCGGGCAGGTTGTGACCATCCCGATTCCGGACGGTGAAGTTCAGTATGAAATTTTAGATATCAGAAGATAGGAGAGCCCAGTGAGCGAAGAAAATTTAAGTGAAGTACTAGCTGTCAGACGTGAAAAGCTGAAGAAGCTTCAGGAGGAAGGAAAGAACCCCTTCGAGATGACACGTTATGACGTGACTGCATACGCAGATGATGTCAATGAAAACTTTGAGGCCTATGAAGAAAAGCCAGTTTCTATGGCGGGCCGTATCATGTCTAAAAGAGGTCAGGGAAAGGTCGGCTTCTATGACCTTCAGGACAGCACCGGAAAAATCCAGATGTTCTTAAAAAAGGATTTGCTGGAAAACTATGATGAAATCAAAACCTATGACATCGGCGATATTGTCGGTATAAAAGGCGAGGTGTTCAAAACACAGAAGGGACAAATTTCAGTTCGCGTAAAAGAGCTGACGCTGCTTAGCAAATCTCTTCAGATTTTACCCGAAAAATATCACGGGTTAAAGGATACTGAGCTGCGCTATCGCCAGCGCTATGTCGATTTGATTGTAAATCCTGAAGTTAAAAATGTTTTTATCCTGCGTTCTCAAATCATCCGCAAGATCCGTGAGTTTTTAGACAACCGCGGCTTTATCGAAGTGGAAACACCGGTTTTATACAATCTGGCAGGCGGTGCGAACGCCCGTCCCTTTGTGACCCATCATAACGCTCTGGATATTCCGCTCTATATGCGTATCGCTCTGGAATTACCCCTTAAGCGCCTGATTGTCGGCGGCTTTGATAAAGTATATGAACTGAGCCGTGTGTTCCGTAACGAAGGCATGGACGCGACCCATAATCCGGAGTTCACCCTGCTTGAAACATATGAAGCCTATGCGGATTATGATGATGTAATGAATATGGTAGAAGCGTTGTATGGATTTTTGGCAAAAGAAATCCTTGGCACGGATACCGTGGAATACGAAGGCCATGATATTTCATTGGCAGCGCCTTTCAAACGTGCAAGAATGGTAGATCTGGTGGAAGAACACACCGGAGTTAATTTTGATGTTATGACCGATCTGGCAGAAGCACAGGAAGCGGCGAAAAAGCTGCATGTAGACGTAGAAGATAAACACTCCATCGGCGAAATCATTGCCGAAGTTTTTGATGAATATGTGGAAGATAAGCTGATTCAGCCTACCTTTGTAACCATGCACCCGGTAGAAATTTCACCTTTATCTAAACGTGAACCCACCGATCCGAGATATACTCAGCGTTTCGAGCTGTTTATCAACGGTGCCGAATGTGCCAATGCGTTCTCTGAGCTCAATGACCCCATTGATCAGAAAGGCCGTTTTGAGGCGCAGGTGCAGAAAAAGGCTGATGGCGATGATGAAGCGCACCCGTATGATGCAGACTTTATCAATGCGCTGGAAGTGGGCCTTCCGCCCACAGGAGGCCTTGGAATCGGTATTGACCGTCTGGTTATGTTGTTTACAGGACAGCACAGCATCCGTGACGTCATCCTTTTCCCGACCATGAAGCCATTGGATGATTAATGAAAAGACCAAAGGACTGGCAGAATCGCCGGTCCTTTTTTAATAACAGAATCATGTAAAACGTCCAGGTTAAAATAAAATCAAAAAAGATTAAAATAAATGTTAAAAAGCGCTTGACAAAGGGTAAGGTCCGGGGTATACTAAGTAAGCTGTCTTGGAGAGTACAGCACCGCAGGGCTTTCAGTCCGGCGCTTGAGAAATTTAAAAAATAAATTTTAAAAAGTGCTTGACAGAATGAAAACGGCGCGGTATAATAAAGAAGTTCGCTTGAGAAAACGAACAACGATTACAGCGCAGAGCTGTAAGGGTCATAGAAAAGAGAATAGTACCATAAAACCTGAAATTCCAGCTGATGAAAATCAGCAAAGGATAAAAACGCAAGTGCGATGAACACTTTAAAAAATCATCGAATGAACCAGATCAAGAAGCCGAAAGGCTAAACGATAAACTTTTTATTGAGAGTTTGATCCTGGCTCAGGACGAACGCTGGCGGTATGCTTAACACATGCAAGTCGAACGAGAAAGTTTTGAATGATCCTTCGGGTGAAATTAGAACTGGAAAGTGGCGAACGGGTGAGTAACGCGTGGGTAACCTGCCCTATGGAAAGGAATAGCCTCGGGAAACTGGGAGTAAAGCCTTATATTATGGTTTTGTCGCATGGCAAGATCATGAAAACTCCGGTGCCATAGGATGGACCCGCGTCCCATTAGCTAGTTGGTGAGATAACAGCCCACCAAGGCGACGATGGGTAACCGGTCTGAGAGGGCGAACGGTCACACTGGAACTGAGACACGGTCCAGACTCCTACGGGAGGCAGCAGTGGGGAATATTGCGCAATGGGGGCAACCCTGACGCAGCAATACCGCGTGAGTGAAGAAGGTTTTCGGATCGTAAAGCTCTGTTATTGGGGAAGAAAACATGACGGTACCCAATGAGGAAGTCCCGGCTAACTACGTGCCAGCAGCCGCGGTAATACGTAGGGGACAAGCGTTGTCCGGAATGACTGGGCGTAAAGGGCGCGTAGGCGGTCTATTAAGTCTGATGTGAAAGGTACCGGCTCAACCGGTGAAGTGCATTGGAAACTGGTAGACTTGAGTATTGGAGAGGCAAGTGGAATTCCTAGTGTAGCGGTGAAATGCGTAGATATTAGGAGGAACACCAGTGGCGAAGGCGGCTTACTGGACGGTGACTGACGTTGAGGCTCGAAAGCGTGGGGAGCAAACAGGATTAGATACCCTGGTAGTCCACGCCGTAAACGATGAATACTAGGTGTAGGGGTTGTCATGACCTCTGTGCCGCCGCTAACGCATTAAGTATTCCGCCTGGGGAGTACGGTCGCAAGATTAAAACTCAAAGGAATTGACGGGGGCCCGCACAAGCAGCGGAGCATGTGGTTTAATTCGAAGCAACGCGAAGAACCTTACCAGGTCTTGACATCCTTTGACCACTCTAGAGATAGAGCTTTCCCTTCGGGGACAAAGTGACAGGTGGTGCATGGTTGTCGTCAGCTCGTGTCGTGAGATGTTGGGTTAAGTCCCGCAACGAGCGCAACCC
>OAWD01001330.1_pt1 | contig 10679 bp, 9 predicted proteins | sample 1495361 | NCBI WGS metagenome assembly OAWD01 (sample SAMEA2580130, study PRJEB22360) | human gut metagenome | biome: human gut; feature: human-associated habitat; material: faeces | place: Denmark | collected 2008/2010 | reverse complement strand
GGGACCTTTCTAAAGAAAGGTCCCCCTTCCCCCCTCCAAACCTCCCCCTTTCCCCTCCCAAGACTTTCGGCTGGTGGGGAGGATGCGCGGAGGGAGTTCCGTTGGATAAAAGAAGAGGCGATTTCCTAAGGAGTCGCCTCTTCTTTCTGATTTATAGTTGAAACTTAAATATGGGATCAGTTCACCTGTGTGCAATCAGGGATACTGATATTTGCATTGGTAAGGGTAACCGCAGTTGCATTATTTCCGGGAGGAGTAGCGCTGGAAATCGGATAAACACTATTTGCTTTGGCCCCTAGAGTCAGTGTCCAGCCTCCCAAATCAGTAGTGCTTGTTACCAATGCCTCTGCGAGGCCTTGTGCTACAGTACAAGACTTACCAGCCAGAAGCTCCTGCCCAAATTTCAGATTTACACGGGCCTGCACTTCAGCAACAACGGCCATCGCGGCTTTTTCCTGCGCATCCTGCTGCAAATCATAGTACTTCGGTACGGCCACAGCGGCGAGAATGCCGAGGATGACCAAGACGGAAATGATTTCAATGAGCGTGAAGCCCTGCTGTCCCCTGTCCTTTCGCATCGTATACCTCCATCCACAAATGTTGAAAAACGTCTTAAGCCTGAACGGAAAAATCACATGTATGAGGCTCGTGATAGAATCTTTTTCATCTATAGAGTACCTCGTGATTCAAGTAAAGGCCTTCGATATCCGCGTACAGCGCTATTCGCAAAATATCCTAGCTGTTTCTTAATGAAGGTTTCACAAAGAAGCGGCGCTGCGCTGAATAAAACGGCATACAAAAAACAATACCACTTTATTCAACAATATATAGTTGCATAAAGCAAACTGTCCGGTGACGTAAAAAGAGTACCTTCCCGAAAAAAAGAAGAACATACCTTCGGCGAAGGTCTATATCCTCGCAACAATGATGTAAACCCAATACGCTCTTTTTACAAAATAAGGGAGCATTTCTACGAATGCTCCCTTATCCGTTTTCTTGAGAGATCAGCTTCCCCACTCTGGGGATTTTCATTTTTGAATCAGCAAAACAAAAACAACCAATAAAGAGGCTCTTATATCAACACACGGAGATGTATCGTGAAAAAAGGGAAAGAGTTTCGGGTGTACCTCTCTTTTTCGAAAAAATCTCCCCTCTCTCTTTATTTCACCCATAGAAACAACATCGTCACATGCCGCACGGCAACGGCGGCCCCGAACGCGATCAGCGTGTTGAATACCATACTGAACACAGGCCAACCCCACGAACCCGTCTCCTGCCGGATAGCGGCGACAGTCACCAGACAGGGCGCGTACAGCAGCACAAACACCAGCAGAGCCAAGGCGGTGGCGGGCGTCCAGCGCCCGTCGTTGCGGATCTGCTGCGCCAGCGGCGTGGGATCTTCGGGATCGATGTCGCCGAGGGAATAGGCCGTGCCGAGCGTGGCGACGATGACTTCCTTCGCCGCGAAACCGCCCACCAACGCGATGTCCGTACGCCAGTCAAACCCGGCGGGACGGGTCAACGGTTCCAGCGCCATGCCGAGGCGGCCTGCAAACGAGTGTTGAAGTGCCCGCTCCGCGCGCTCGCCGTGCAAGGCCGTAAGCTGCTCTTCAAGAGCGGCCACATCGCCGCCCGAAGCCTTCGCCGCCTCAAGGTTCGCTTCGATGGTCTGCTGCTCGCCCGCGAAATGCGCCCGCGTGTCCAGCGGCAGCTGCGGATACGCCATAGCCGCCCACAGGATGATGGAAATGGCGAGGATGACCGTACCGGCCTTCTTCAGATACTCGAACGTGCGCTCCCCCGTATGAATCGCCAGCCCGAGCATTGTGGGCAGGCGATAGGGCGGAAGCTCCATGACGAACGGCGTGGACGGCCCACGGATAATCGTCGAGCGCAGCAGCCGCGCCGTGAGCAGGGCCACCACCCAGCCGGTGAGCGTCAGGCCGAACATGACCGCCGCCTCATGGCCGGGGAAGAAGACGCCGGAAAAAAGGATGAAAACCGGAAGTTTGGCCCCACAGGCCATAAAGGGCACGGTCAACAGCGTCGCTATCTTTTCGCGGGGGCTCCGCAGGGTGCGGGCCGCCAGCACGCCGGGCACGGCACAGCCGCCAGCAATGCCTCCGCCCACGATGAACGGCATCACCGAACAGCCGTGCAGCCCGAAAATACGGAAAATACGGTCGAGCATGTAGGCCATGCGCGCCATGTACCCGGTATCTTCAAGAAAGGCGATTTGAAGGAATATCAGCATGATGAGCGGGACAAAGCTCATGACGCCGCCCACGCCGTCGATGATGCCCGAAAGCACCAGCGACTTGAGCTGGCCGTCGGGGAGCACGGCGTCCGCGCCTTCGCGCAGCAGGGCAAACCCTTGTTCCACCCAGCCCATCGGGATCTCCCCAATGGTGAAGGTAACGGTATAAAGCAGATAGAGCACGCCGAGCATGATCGCCGGGCCCATGAACGGATGCGTCAGCACCTTGTCCATGCGGTCCGAGAACTGGATGCGCGCGTGCATATCCTGAAGCCTGACCAGCACGCCGTCCCGCAGCAGCGAAGAAATGAACCCATAGCGGTAATCCGCGATGACGGCCTCGGGCCACGTATTCAACGTATCCCGCAAATGCCGCGCCACCTCATCCACCTGCCGCTCCAGATCGGCGGCAAGCTCCGGGGCTTCGGCGCGGCTGCGGGTGAGGATTTCCTCATCCTGCTCCAGCAGCTTGAGCGCCACCCACCGCGCCGGATATTCCGAAGCCAGCAGCCCGGCCTCGGCAATGGCGGCTTCCATATCCCGCAGCACGGGATCAAGATCGGGTCCATACGAGATATGCAGCGGCTCCCACGGCTCGCCGCGCTTGGTTTCGATATAGGCTTCCGTCGCCTTCAAGAGTTCGGGCAGCCCTTCGCCCGTGCGGGCCACGGTCGCCATGACCGGGAAGCCCAGACGCTGCGACAGGCGCTCGATATCGATGGTCATGCCCTGCTTGGCGGCCTCATCCATCATGTTCAGGGCCAGCACCACGGGAACGCCGAGTTCCAGAAGCTGGATGGTCAGGTAGAGGTTGCGCTCCAGCGCGCCCGCATTGAGCACGTCGATGACCACGTCGGGCCGTTCCTGCGCCAGCACATGCCGGGCGACCGTCTCCTCCTGCGTGTAGGCGGTCAGGGAATACGTCCCCGGCAGGTCGATGAAGCGCACACACCGGCCGGAAGGCATCTTGATGAAACCTTCCTTCTTCTCCACGGTAATGCCGGGATAGTTGCCCACATGCTGGTGCGAACCGGTCAGCGCGTTGAAGGCCGTCGTCTTGCCAGAATTCGGATTGCCCGCGAGGGCTATGGTAAGCTGCGGATCCATGACGCCTCAGCCCGCCTGTTCCAGCGGTTCGACGACGATGTAGTCGGCTTCGTTGTTCCTGAGGCTGAGCGTGAACCCCGGCAGGCGCAGGGCCACCGGATCGCGCAGCGGGGCGCGCCCCACCACTTCCACTTCCGCGCCGGGGATGAGCCCCATGTCCCGGATGCGCCGCCCCAGCTCGCCGCTGGCCTGCACATGGGCGATGCGGGCTTTCTGCCCCTCCTTCATCCTGCGCAGGGAAATGAGCCCGGCTTCCAGCATCTCCTTGGAGATGGGACAGCCTTCGCCGCCGCACGAACGGGCTTCGGCGCAATCATGCCCTCCGCGCTTTCTATGGCAAAATCCAAACATATTGTCCCCCAGCTTCAACTTTATCGTCACATCCGGCGTCGCCGCCCCTCTGGGAAAGCACATCCCCGGCCCTGACGGGCCCCGTGGCAACCGGCGCAGCCGCCGTTGCATACCGGACGTTTCATGACATTGATCCTGCGGCATACAAACCACGCCGCAACGATGATCGACACGACGAGCAGGGATTCCCACGAAAAAACGCTTCCAGTGATGAAAACAGGTTCCGCGTCCATACCCACTCCCTTATGATACCAATTGGATCTGCCCTTTCTATAGATTTTTGAAAATAAATGTCAATTGCGGCATGAGAACATTTTGCCCGGCATCCCCGGTTTCTTGCCCTTAACCCGCATCTCGTCTATACTTTTTTTATTCGCAACTTTCTTCGGAGCGCCCCATGTCCCTTTCCGCAAACGCATCTTCCCCAATCCCGGCCTCCTCCGCCCCGCTGTTGCAGGCGGAAGGCGTCACCGTGCGGTTCGACGCCTGCGAACGCCCGTTCGACGTGGTGCGCGACGTGTCGTTCACGCTGCATCCGGGGCGCACGCTCTGCCTTGTGGGGGAATCCGGCTGCGGCAAGAGCATGACGGCGCTGTCCCTGCTCCGCCTCATCCCCGAACCGGGGCGCCTCGCCGCCGGGCGCATCCTCTTTGAAGGCCGCGATCTCGCCGAATTGTCCGAATCCGCGATGGAACGCGTGCGGGGACGCGACATCGGCATGATCTTTCAGGAACCCATGACCTCGCTCAATCCGGTCATCCGGGTGGGAGAGCAGGTCGCGGAGCCGCTGATGCGTCACCTGCGCCTGTCAAAGAAGGCCGCGCTCGCCGAAGCCGTGGAACTGTTCCGGCTGGTCGGCATACCCGCGCCGGACATGCGCGTCCGCGACTACCCGCACCAGCTTTCCGGCGGTATGCGCCAGCGCGTCATGATCGCCATGGCGCTGGCCTGCAAACCCCGCCTCCTGCTCGCCGACGAGCCGACCACGGCCCTCGACGTGACCATACAGGGCCAGATACTCGCCCTGCTCGGCGATCTTTCCCGCGAGCGCGGCATGGGGCTTCTGCTCATCACCCACGATCTCGGCGTGGTGGCGGAAATGGCCGACGAAGTGGGCGTCATGTATGCCGGGCGCATCGTGGAGCGCGCGCCCGTGCGGGCTCTGTTCGCCGAACCGCGCCATCCCTATACTTGGGGCCTTATCCGCTCCGCGCCCACGCTTGACACGCCCCCTTCGGCGAAGCTGGACGCCATCCCCGGCACAGTCCCCTCGCCCGGCGATCTCCCGCAGGGGTGCCCCTTCCGGCCGCGCTGCCCGGAAGCGCATGAACGCTGTTTCAAGACTCCGCCCGTCATCGAATCCGCCGGGGCCGACGGCGCCCGGGAGGTCTGCTGCTGGCTTGCCGAAGCAAGGTAAGTGTTGCCGAATACGGGTTCAGTCCTATATAGAGTGTTGGCAGATGCGTCACGGAGACGGCGCGTCGCCGAATATGATCATTAAGGAGCTAGCATGACCGATACACGTGATCCCCAGACCGAAAAGGGACAGAACGACGCCACCGAAGAGAACCTCGCGGAAACCGCGCAGGCCCCTGAAAAAACGCTTGAGGAGCAGTTCCGCGAAGAGATTTGCCCCACTTGCACGGTCAAGGCCGAAGCGGACGAAACCCGGCTGCGCGCCCTCGCGGAGATGGAAAATTTCAAGAAACGCATCCAGCGTGACCATGACGAATACATGCGCTACGCCAGCGAGCCGGTGCTCAAGGATCTCCTGCCCGCGCTGGACAGCCTTGATCTCGCCATTCAATACGGCGGCAGCGACGAAACCTGTAAAAGCCTGCTCACCGGCGTGATCATGACCCGGAAGCTGCTCCTCGACGCGCTCAAGAACCACGGTTTCGACGTTGCCGGGGAAGTGGGCGAGCCCTTCAACCCCGATGTCCATGATGCCGTTTCCTATGAAGAGCGGGATGACATGGAACCCGGCCTGGTCAGCACCCTGCACCAGCGCGGCTACCGCCTGAAAGACCGCCTGTTGCGCCCCGCCAAAGTATCCGTCAGCCGCAAGCCCGCCTGACGATGGCAGCCGAACCGATGACAAAAAGCAGGGCGTCCGCCTCGCTCGGAGGCGCGTTACGCGCCGAGAGCTCGGAGGGCGTCCTGCGCGTCATTTTCAGCGGCGAGTGGAAACGGGACCTGCTTGGGCCGAACTTTTTTACGGAACGTGACGAAGCGCTGCGTGAAACGGAGAGGCTCCTCAAAGAGGCCCGCAGCGTCGAACTCCTCGGCGAGGCTCTCGGCGAATGGGACAGCGGCGTGCTCGTCGTCACCACCCGGCTCGTCACCCTCGCCAAGGAACACAACATCCCGCTCGATGACGCCCGCCTCCCCGAGGGCATCCGCAACCTGACCAAGCTGGCCCTTGCGGTCCCCCCGAACACCGCCGCGCAGCGTAAGGCCCAAAAGACGACCTTCCTCGAACGGGTCGGCGGCTTTACATTGGCGGTGCCCCGCATGGCACGCGACATTTTCGATTTTATCGGCGAACTTGTCCTCAGCGCCGGCAGGCTGTTCCGGGGCCGCTCTTCCTGCACGTCGGGAAACGTCTGGCTCGCCGTTCAGGAAAGCGGCGTGGACGCCCTGCCCATCGTCTCTTTGATCAGCCTGCTCGTGGGCCTGATCCTCGCCTTCGTCGGCGTGATCCAGCTCAAGATGTTCGGCGCGGAAATCTACGTTTCCAGCCTCGTGGCCGTGAGCATGACCCGCATCATGGGCGCGATCATGACCGGCATCATCCTCGCGGGCCGCACCGGCGCCTCCTATGCCGCCGTCATCGGGACCATGCAGGTCAATGAGGAAATCGACGCTCTCACCACGCTCGGCGTGGCCCCTTCCGACTACCTCATCATGCCCCGCGTCCTCGCCCTTACCGCCATGACCCCGCTGCTCGTGCTCTATTCCGACTTCATGGGCATCATGGGCGGCTTCATCGTCGGCGTCGGGATACTCGGCCTTGATCCCATGGAATACTATACATTTACCCAGAAAGGGTTCAACATCAACAACCTCTGGGTGGGCATGGTGCACGGCGCGGTCTACGGTATGCTCATCGCCATAACCGGCTGTTACCAGGGCCTGCGCTGCGGCCGCAATGCCGAAGCAGTCGGCAAGGCGACCACCTCGGCCGTGGTCTATTCCATCGTGGGCATCGTGCTGTCCACGGCTGTCCTCACCATCCTCTGCAATATTTTGAATATATGAATACCTCCACACCCATCATCGAAGCGCGGGACCTTACGGTCGGCTACGGCAGCTACGTCGTGCAGAAGGATCTCAACTTCACGATAAACCGTCAGGACGTATTCATCATCATGGGGCCGAGCGGATGCGGCAAAAGCACGCTCCTGCGCGTCCTCGTGGGCCTGCTCCAGCCTACAAAGGGGCAAGTGCTCTACAGGGGACAGGACTTTTGGGCCGGGACCGAAAGCGAGCGCCAAAAACTTCTCAGCGGCGTGGGCCTGCTCTTCCAGAGCGGCGCGCTGTGGAGCTCCATGACCCTCGCCGAGAATGTGGCCCTGCCCTTGCAGCGCTATACGAAGCTTTCCTCCGCCGAGATCAGGGAACAGACCTCCCTCAAACTCGCGCTCGTCGGCCTTGCCGGATTCGAGGATTATTACCCGTCCGAAATCAGCGGCGGTATGCGCAAACGCGCCGGGCTCGCCCGCGCGCTGGCGATGGACCCCGAAATCGTTTTCTTTGACGAGCCTTCGGCCGGGCTCGACCCGGTCAGCGCCGCCCTGCTGGACGAGCTCATCCTCGAACTCAAGGAGAACATGGGCATGACCGTCGTGGTCGTCACCCACGATCTCGACAGCATCTTTACCATCGGCAACAACAGCGTATTCCTTGATGCGGTGACCCACACCATGATCACGGGCGGCGATCCCCATGTCCTTCGCTGCGATCAGGCGCACCCCGACATCGTCCGTTTCCTGAACCGCGGCAAAACCGACTCCTGCCCCACCTCCTCCAAAGGATACCGCTCATGAGCAAGTCAGCCAACAAAACCCTCATCGGAGCCTTCGTCGTCGGGGCCACAGCCCTCCTGCTGCTCGCTATCGCCGTTTTCGGCTCAGGCAAGCTGTTCCAGACGACAAGCCGTTACGTGCTCTTTTTCGACGGTTCCATCAGCGGGCTTTCCGTAGGCTCTCCGGTCCTGTTCCGCGGCGTCCCGGTGGGGCGCGTCGTCGAAATCCGGCTCACGGGCGACCTTGATAATTTAGTGTTCCAGACGCCGGTGTTCATCGAACTGAACAAAAAGGACGAAGGGCGGTTTTCCGTCTCCGACGGCGACATCTCCAAAAAAGAATATCTCGATCGCCTGGTCAGCCACGGCCTGCGGGCAACGCTGGCGACCCAGAGCCTGCTCACCGGCCAGCTCATGATCGAGATGGATTTCTACCCCAGAAGCCAGATCCCTTATCCTATCAAGGAAGTCAAAGAATACGACGACGTGCCCGAGATTCCCACCATCCCGTCGCAATTCGACAACATCCTGCAAACGCTCACGACGCTGCCGTATGACGACATCGCCTCGAATGTCCTGGACATTACGGAAGGCGTCAAAAAAATCCTGAGCAATTCTGGGACGGAACAGCTGATCGGCCACATCGACAAGCTGGTGGTCCAGCTTCAGGATATCGGGACCAACCTCGACAAGACGCTGACGAGCATCCGCGGGCTTGCAGAGCCGTATACAAAGCTGGCGCAGGATACGGACAAACGGCTGTCCGCGGCGCTGGAACAGGCGTCGCATGTCCTGAGCCGCATCGACAACGTAGCCAAAGAGACGGAGATGACTGTCGTTTCCGCCCGTGGCGTGGTCAGCAAAAACAGTACGACCGTCATCGAACTGAATCAGGCCATCCGCGAAATCACCGAAGCGGCCCGGGCCGTTCGCGTGTTCGCCAACACGCTTGAACGCAATCCCGAAGCAGTGCTGCGCGGGAAGGTACGGTAAAGGAACTATTGGGGCTCCTCCCCTCCTCTACCAAAGACTTTCGACTGGTAGGGTGTCGGGAAATTCAAATCGTAGCGGGACCGGGTTGAAAGCGGAGTCCTGTGCGCTTGATTGGGCACAGGACTGTATCCTTAAAAATGACGCGATGGGCCCAAGGACGCAGAAGCGGATCACATCCATTTGAGATAATTAGGTATACAGGGAAGCGGCACACCACACCAGCAGGAGCGCCATGCTCGCGTTGGCGGCGGTATGGTGGTTCTGGAGGAAACGGCGGAATACGGCTCCAAAAAGCGCCCAAAAACATGTCCCGGCATAGGCGACAGCCGAGAGCACGCCGATGGAAACAGCCAAAGCCATAAAGGAATCATAGTAAGGAAGCACAAAGGACGAGAAGGCGGTTATCCCATAGAGGATGCCTTTGGGGTTGACGAATTGCAGCAGCATCCCTGAAACGACGCCGTTGACCGGTACAAGGCGGGAATCTTCGTTTCCTGATCCCGACCGCCAGACGCCAAAGGCCATCCAGAGGATATACGCCGCGCCGACGGCACGCATTGTGGGTTCCACGTCGGGCAAAAACCGGAACAGCGCCGCGCCAAACAGCGCACATGCCGTCATGAGCCCCAGAACGCCCAGCAGGACGCCGAAGCAGAAACGGAGCCCCTTCCGGAGCCCGTACGCACTCGCGCTGGAAAGCGCCATAATATTGTTGGGGCCTGGCGTAAAGGACATGATGCACGCGAAGGACAGGAAAGCGGCAATCGACGGCATGGTGGAAGCTCCTTTGAGTTTGTGCGATAGAGCATACGATCTGTGCACTATAATGTCAAACATGGACAGGATAACGCCCTTGGAAAATATCGGCCACATCGTAGCGGAGAACCTCAAACGCCTGCGGGAAGAAAGGAAGCTCAGCCTTGACGCCGTAGCGAAATGTTCCGGAGTGAGCAAAAGCATGCTCGGCCAGATCGAACGCGGCGTGACCAACCCGACCATCTCGACGCTCTGGAAGATCGCGAACGGGCTCAAGATTTCATTTACTTCGCTCATGATGCGCCCGGAAACGGACGTCGAAGTCGTCCCGCGTTCCGCCATAACGCCTTTTGTTGAAACAGACGGAAAATACAGGAATTATCCCGTCTTTCCGTTCGACAGTTCCCGGGGGTTCGAGATGTATGCCATTGAGCTGGACCCCGGCGTCCGGCTTGACGCCGAACCGCACCCCGAAGGGACGCAGGAGTTCATCACTGTTTTTTCCGGCGCGCTGACCGTACTGCTCGACGGCGAACGCTGGGGGATCGCCGATGGCGACTCCATCCGTTTCAAGGCGGATCGGAAACACGCCTATGCCAATGAAGGAAACACGCTGTGCCGCTTGAGCATGGTCATTTGCTACCCATCTTAAAGGAAAAAGGAAGCCATATGAAAAAGCGCGCCCCTTCCCTGCTGCTGGCCCTGCTGGCGCTGGCCGGACTGCTCACCGCTGGCGGCTGTTCCCTCGGCCGCAGCCCACGCCCCGATTTCTACATGCTGTCCTCCCCCGTGGAAAATGTGGTCCAGTCCGGCAAAGAAAAAATCTCCGGGCCACGCGTCGCCATCGGACCCGTGTCCATTCCGGGCTATCTGGACAGGCCCCAGCTCTTCCTGCGCGACGGCAATGACGTCAAAGTCGAGTTGGCCGAGTTCAACCATTGGAGCGAGCCGTTCGGCGAGGGCGTGACCCGGGTGCTCTGCGACGCCGTGTCCGCATCCCTGACCCCCCGCAAAGGGCTGGCCTCTCCCATGCGTTCGCAGCAGCCTTTCCTGTGGCGCATTGCCGTGGATATCGCCCGTTTTGACGGTACGCCCAACGGCAGCGTCATCCTCGACGCAGGCTGGAGCCTCGTGAACGAGAGCGGCGAAGAGCTCAAGTCGGGACGTTTTGTGCAACACGCCCCCGCC
>OAWD01001318.1_pt1 | contig 10786 bp, 9 predicted proteins | sample 1495361 | NCBI WGS metagenome assembly OAWD01 (sample SAMEA2580130, study PRJEB22360) | human gut metagenome | biome: human gut; feature: human-associated habitat; material: faeces | place: Denmark | collected 2008/2010 | reverse complement strand
CTGGATATCTCCCGTATGTTCGTGGGCAGCGAGGGCACGCTCGGCATCGTCACCAAACTGTATTTGAAACTCCTCCCCAAGCCCGAATCCTCGGCGTCGGTCCTTGTCGGCTACCCCTCGCTCGATGCGGCGCTTTCCTCCATGAGCAAGGTCTTCGCTGCGGGCATCCTGCCCTGTGCCGTGGAATTCATGAACGAAACCGTATTGGAAATCCTGTCCAGAACCGGCGACGTGCCGTGGCCGGATACGGTCAAATCGCTGCTGCTATTCCAGGTGGACGGCAGCCGGGAGACGGTGCCGCTGGAAAACGCCCGCCTCGCCGCACAGCTTGACGACGCGCTTTGGAGTATGCAGGGCGTCGGAAAGGAAGAGGAAGATCGGCTCTGGGCATTTCGTCGCCGGGTCAGCTCCTCATCCTATGTGCTCGGCCCGGATCGCATTGGCGGGGATATGGCCGTGCCGCGCGGTTCGCTCCTCAAGGCCGTGCGTCGTTTCGAGGCTATCGCCGCCAGTCACGGCAAGCGCCTCATCGGTTTTGGGCACGCCGGAGACGGCAATATCCACGCCAACCTGCATTACGACGCGTCTGACCCTGACGACGCGCGGCGCACGGCGGCGGCTCATCACGCGCTCGACGACGCAGCGCTCGAATTCGGCGGGAGGCTTTCCGGTGAGCACGGAGGCGGCTGCCTCAAGGATGTGGGCAAGCAGCTCGGCGCTGACCAGCTTGAAGCCATGCGTGCGGTCCGCCGCCTGTTCGATCCCCAAGGAATCCTCAATCCCGGCAAGGGCTACTGAGGCCGTACCGACAGTAGGGGTTCCGCAGCGGAAAGGATGCGGGGGCGGGCATCCCTAGACAGTCCGCAGTGATGCAGCGGTACGTTCTGGCCGTGAAGCATTGGTATCAAGTTGTTGAAAGGCTTCTTGCGGAGCCGTTTTTTGGGCACCATTGGGCCGGAAGGGGATCTGTTTTCCTTGCGGGCAGGCCCCGCGTGGGAAGGGGCAACATGTTTCGATTCAACACGGAGCGCACTGCTCCGAAGGATTGCCTATGAAGCGGGGATGTACACAGTGCGGCGATTGTCTGGATGTCTGTCCGATCTTCGCCCTTTACCGCCGGGAGGAATACTCCCCAAAGGGGAAACGTCTGCTTATGGAGCCGCTGGACGGCTGGGGGGCGAGCGAGACGCCCTTGCCCTGGAAGACGATCCGCAGGCTTTCCCGGCTGTGCGCGGGCTGCGGGCGGTGCGCCCGCCGGTGTGCCCGCAAGCTCTCCACCAGCGAGCTGCTGGCAGATTTGCGTTCGCAGCATCCCCATTGGACCCAGTTTGTCTGGGATATCTGGATTCGGCGGGTTGGCCCGCTCTGGCCGCTTGCCGGACGCATCGCCTCGTTGCCTTTTCTGCCGGGCGGTTCGTCGCTGGAAACCGCCCGCGCCCTATTGCCACAGGAGACCGCCGCGCCGTGGGGACGGATCAAGCCTGCCGTGCAGGTGGGGGTGGGGACGCCCGTGGCTGTGTTCGCCGGATGCACGGCGCGCAACGCCCGCCCCGGTGGGATGGCGCGGGCTGAGACGCTGTTGCGGCGCTGGGGCTATGTGGTTCTCGACGGCGGCGGATTCACCTGCTGCGGTGGCACGCTCCACCATGCGGGGCTGTTTGCGGCACAGGCCGAAGTCCGGCGGCGGAACATCGAACGCTGGCGGGATATGGGCCGCCCAGTCATAGCCGCGTTTTGCGCCTCGTGCAAACACGGTCTTGACGCCTATGCCGAAGAGGGCGGCATGGAACCCGAAGAGGCCGCGCTGTGGAAACGGCAGGTACGCGGCCTTTCAGCTCTCCTGGCGGCACCTGTCTGTGAGACCGTGCCCGATGCTCCGGCCCGCATTGGCTACCATCAACCCTGTCACTGGGGTGAGGACGACCCTGATTTGCCGTTCCTCAGGCAGGCGTTTCCCCTTATCATGAAAGGTACGGGACTGTGCTGCGGCATGGGCGGCATCCTCAAGATGACCGACGCCGACGTGTCCGCCGCCATTGGCCGCCGATGCGTGGAGGGCTTCGCGGACTGCCGCCATATCATCACCGGATGCAGCGGCTGTACGCTGCAACTGGCTTCCGCAGCCCCTTCCGGTGTGACCGTACGCCATTGGCTCGATGTGGTGGATATTTCAGTATAATACACTATTTTTATTTGTTTTTCGATATATGGTACAGCCCCTTCCCCCATTGGGGAAACGCCGCTGAAACGACACCCGGCGGAAAGGCGCTTTCTCTCCCAATGGGGTGTTCTACCCCAAAGAAGCGAGGCCCCTATGACAGAGACCCGATGCCCATTGCCCAAGATGGCGCGTATCCGGCAGACCTTCGCCCGTCCGCGCGTTGACGATGTAGCAGCGGAAATGCGCGAACAGATGCAGGTGCTCACGCCCCTGATCAGGCCAGGCATGACGGTGGGGCTGACCGTGGGCAGCCGGGGAATCCAGAACATCCTGACCATGCTGGAAGTCGCCGTTCAAGCGGTGCGCGGCTGCGGCGCGTCCCCGGTGCTTCTGGCGGCGATGGGCAGCCACGGCGGCGGTACCCGTCAGGGGCAAAAGGACGTGTTGGATAGCCTCGGCATCACGGAGGAACGCCTCGGCGCGCCGGTCATCACCTGTGATGTGACCCGCGCCATTGGGGAAACGCCCGGCGGACTTGTGGCGCACATGCTGGAGTCGGCGTTCGGTGTGGACGCAATCATCCCCATCAACCGGGTGAAAACGCACACGTCGTTCAAGGGCTGCGTGGAGAGCGGGCTGTGCAAGAAGCTCGTGGTGGGCCTTGGCGGGCCGGGCGGGGCAGGCCAGTTCCACAGCCTTGGGCAGGCCGAACTTCCCCGCCTGCTGGTGGAGGTCACCAAGGTGATCCTCGGCAAGATGCCCGTGCTTGGCGGGGTGGCCATCGTCGAAAACGCTTATGAGGAAACCGCGCGCATCAAGGCGATTCCCGCCGAGGCGCTCATCGAGGAAGAAATCCGGCTGCTGGCGTGGTCGAAGTCGCTCATGCCCGCCCTGCCCACGGACAGGCTGCACGGCCTCATCGTGGAGGAAATGGGGAAGAATTTCAGCGGAACCGGAGTCGACACCAATATCATCGGACGGCTGCGCATTACGGGCGAACCGGAAATGGAAAGCCCGCGCATCCGGTACGTTTCGGTACTGGACCTTTCGGAAGCCTCGCACGGCAACGCCACGGGCGTGGGCCTTGTGGACTTTGTGACCCGCAGGCTGGTGGACAAGATCGACCGTAAGGCCACGTACTTGAATAACCTCACCACTACGTTCGTCACCCGCGCGTTCACGCCCCTGTGGTTCGATACGGATCGGGAAATGCTGGAAACCATGATGTTTTGCCTGCGGAGCGTCCCGCTCGCCGAAACGCGGCTGATCTTGATCCCCAATACCCTGTACCTTGCGGACTGTTATGTATCCGAAGCCATCCTTCCGGAGCTGGCCGATACCGGACGTTTCGAGGTAGTTGGGCCGTTGCGGGAACTGGCCTTCGACGCGCAGGGAAACCTGATCTCGCGCATTGGCCTGCCCCGCACGAGCTGAGCGGGGCAAGCCGATGGACGGCTTGTATGAACGCTGATGCGAGACATCATGCCGTATCATACGACACACGGCGAAGGTTGCGGTCTCCTCCACCAGGGCTGTCCTCCGGCTGTCCTATCCTTTCCCCTCGGAAGGTACTGCGAGGGCCATCTTCCCTATGCATGGGCTCGGCTCAATTGCCATCTGGTGAGCCGATTTTGCAATCTGCGGGGATTTCCTTGCCTGTCTGTGCTGAGGCCGGATTGCCTTTCCATCGTACAATCCAGCCACATCCAGCCGCTGTATGCTTCTGCATCGCGGAAATAGCAGGCTGAATGGGCGTGGAGCCTTTCCGTATCGGCAACGAGTGCCCCCGTTCACTCTATTGCTGGAAATCTGCCGTGGGAGCCTTCCGATTTTCATATGAAGAGGAAAGGCTTGGCAGCGTCTTGTGGCGAATCCATCCGAGCGGATTGGACGGGCAGGGCGCTTGCCCGTCCGTGCGGCCCGGATCGGAGGGGCAGCTGGGGCAGAGTCCGGTTCCGGGGCTTCGTACTGCGATCCGTACAGCGGGATCCAGCAGGACGGATCGGGAGGCTCGCCGTCTGCGCTGCGGCTGGGGATGAAGTCGGGAAACCCGCTCAGGCAGGCCGTCTGCGGCAAGCCCTGATATTCGGATTTGCCGAGTAGGAAATCGATAGTGGTGTCCAGCGTGTTGGCGATGCGGATGAGTGTGGCGTAGTCGGGTTCGCTGCGCTGGGCGACGTAGTTGTTCATCCGGGATCGGCTGACGCCTATGCGATCCGCGAAGTGCGCCTGCGAAATGTTCCTTTCATCCAGCAACTGCCGCAGACGGTTGCCGAACAGGACGTCAACAACGTTTTCCGGTTTCAAGGCGATCATCCTTTGGCGTTGGGGCGGAGGCCCTTGCGGGTTTCAGGCGTTCAGGATTCCGATAGTCAATAGACGATATTCATGTGCAAAACCATGCGTCATGATTGCTAAAATAATCTCTAGCCTTCTCAATTAAGGCCCTACCAAACGCCTCGCTCCGGTGTCAACGGAAACGCGATGAAAAGGAAAAAATCGTATTTTTGGCGATCGAAAATCCCCATTTTTATGACGGAAGGGCTCCGTCTTGCCGGAAAAGAAGGGTTCGACGGAAACAAGGCGGTGGGTGCCTGTTTCACAGGATGCCCCGTCCTGGAAAACTGTACCCGTTCGGTAAATGACGGGGCCGGGACAACGGATGCCCCGGCTCCTTCATGCTTTTAAGAGAGCCTATGGCAATGCCACTTGGAAGACGAAAGCCGACACTGCTGGAAGATCTGATGCTACTCCGCATCCCTGTGGTATTTTTCCCAGTTTCTTGTTTTCCTCCATAAGCGCCGTAGCGGAAAGCGAGCAAGGGATGCGCCCTGTCGCATAGTTATGGACTGAGGAGCAAAACCATGCCCGGTTTTGGGATACTGGCGCTGCGGATACGGAGCCTTGCGGCGTGGCGCGACAGGCGGCTCTCTCCGATGGGCTTTGGCGGCGCAGAAACGGGTTCCTGTGCGGCTAATCCTTTCCTCTACCCGCCCCTGGCCCCTTCCCCGTTCCGTGCGATGCCATGCAACGTTCCCGTCTTTTGGGATGATCATTGTGAATATAGAGACATATTCAAAAAGGCGTTGACGTAGCCTGATTTTGTGCTACGTATGGCTTAATGCTCTGTTGTAAGGCCATATGGAGAACTCTTATGGCCTGAAATTACTTCTCTACGCTTCGTTTCGCCTCAGTATAGGGTGAAATTTCCTCTTTTTGCGCTTCATAGCACCTCTTTTTCAGTATTTTTACTCGATTCAGCAAAAGAATCGCCCTCCCAAAGCGATATATACGATATAAGGTATGCGCTCCTGTTCCGTTTTCTTGCGAGAACCCGGAACAGGGCCTGAAAAGGTTCCAAGGCCGCCCCTTCCAAAGGAGGCTTGTCTCGGCGGTTCCGCCAGATACCTTGAGCTGTACCGGAATCCCCGCGTCGTTTCTGTGCCCGTACCGCATGGCGGCTTGTCTCCGTGATGGGGAGTCCCCCATGCCTGCGAATTCCTTTGGAGCCTTTCCTTTTTCCCCGCGTCGGCTGTCAGGCCGTTTTCCGTCAGGCGAACGGGAAGCGGGGCGGATTCCATACTGGTATGGGCAGAGTCGGCGGAGGCGGGGCCTCCCGTCCTCATAGAGGTGTTTCCGCCGCCCTGTTCGGAGCGGAACGGTTACGCTTGCTGGATTTGCCGCAATGGGGAAGAGCCGGGCGCAATTTCCGGCTAATGAGGATGCAACTCATGTGTATCATTGGTAAAAACACAAGGTATGGCGGGGGTGGCGAACCCAGTGGATGAGCCTGTTGCCCGATAGGTGTTCCGCCGGTGCCGACGGTTGGGAATGCGCGGCCTGCGGTCGGAAAGATTCGAGTCGGTTCAGTGCGGTGGCGGTTCCGGGGGGATCGCTGTCAGGGGTACGGGATCTGCAACGGCGGGATGCCGGAGGGCGTCCCAAGGGGTAGGCGTATGAAAGTCCTCATCAATCTGCAATGGTGCAAAGGCTGTGGGGTGTGCGTGGCGTTCTGCCGTTCGGGTGCGCTTTCGCTGGACGGGGACGGGAAACCTGAATATGCCCCCGCGCTGTGCGTGGGCTGCGGCCTGTGTGAGTTGTACTGCCCGGATCTGGCGGTGGAGTGCCTTGGGGAAGACGGACCGGGCGAATCCGGGGAGGGCGCATGAACGGCGAAAAGGGCATTCTGTTTACTCAGGGCAACGAAGCCTGCGTGCGTGGGGCACTCTATGCTGGGCTGCGTTTTTTCGCGGGGTATCCGATCACCCCGTCCACAGAGGTGGCGGAACTGCTGTCCGAGGAGTTGCCGCATGTGGGCGGCAGGTTCATTCAGATGGAGGACGAGATTTCCTCATTATGCGCCGTGTGCGCGGCGTCGGTGGCTGGGGACAAGGCCATGACCGCGACCAGCGGCCCCGGTTTTTCGCTCATGCAGGAGGCCCTCGGCTACGCGATCATGGGGGAAATCCCCTGTGTGGTGACCAGCGTGCAGCGCGGCGGGCCGTCCACGGGCCTGCCCACGAAGGTGGCGCAGGGTGATGTGAATCAGGCACGGTGGGGGGTGCACGGCGACCATGCGATCATCGTGCTGACCGCTTCTTCGGTGCAGGACGTCTTTGCCATGACGGTGGAAGGCTTCAATATGGCGGAAACCTACCGCACTCCGGTGATCCTGCTGTTCGACGAGGTGGTGGGCCACATGCGCGAGCGTCTTGATATGCCGGAACCCGGCGAACTGCCCGTGGTGGAGCGGCTCCGTACCTCGGTGAAGGCCGGGGTCAACTATTACCCCTACCTGCCCCGTGAGGACGGCCGGCTCCCCATGTCCGACTTCGGCGGGGTGCACCGCTACAATGTGACCGGCCTCTACCATGACATCTGGGGTTTTCCCACGGAACAGCCCGAGACCGTCAACAAGCTCCTTTATCACCTTGTGGACAAGATCGAGGCCAAGGCCGCCGAAATCGCCCGCTGGAAGGAATACTTCCTCGACGATGCGCAGCAGGTGTTCGTTTCTTACGGTAGCGCGGCCCGCAGTGCCCTGCACCTTGTGCATACGCTGCGCGGGAAGGGCATCCGGGCGGGCCTGCTGGAATTGCAGACCCTCTGGCCGTTCCCGGCGGAACTCGTGCGCGACCGCACCGAGGGGGCGCGCAACGTCTACGTGGTGGAAATGAATATGGGGCACATCATGGCGCAGGTCAGGCAGGCGGCCTGGAAGCCGGATAGGGTGTTCCTCGTCAACCGGGTGGACGGGCAGCTCATCACGCCCACCGACATCGGCAAGGTCATGCGCGTGATCGAAGGAAGGGGGTTCTGATATGGCCATCCGCTCGTTGATCCGGGAACGCTTCTTTCCGCACCTGTGGTGCCCCGGCTGCGGCCACGGGCACGTGCTCAACGCCATGCTGCACAGCGTGGACGATCTGGGCTATGATCCCTCGTCCCTCGTCATGGTGTCCGGCATCGGCTGTTCGGCCCGCATAGCGGGGTACGTGGACTTCCACACCATGCACACGCTGCACGGAAGGGCGCTGGCCTTCGCCACGGGCATCAAGATGTCGCGGCCCGACCTGCACGTCATCGTACCGATGGGCGACGGCGACGCGCTGGCCATCGGGGGCAACCATTTCATCCACGCGGCGCGGCGCAATATCAAGCTCACCGCGATCGTCATGAACAACCGCATCTACGGCATGACCGGAGGGCAGTACTCGCCGCTCTCCGGAATCGGGTTGTCCGCGACGACGGCGCCCTACGGCAACATCGACCGCGAGTTCGACACCGTGCGGCTCGCCCTCGGCGCGGGGGCGACCTTCGTGGCGCGGACGACCACCTACCACATGCGCGAGATGATCTCGATCTTCAAGAAGGCGCTCCAGCATGAGGGCTTCGCTGTCGTGGAGGTGCTGAGCCAGTGCCCCACGTACTTCGGGCGCAAGAACAAGCTCGGCGACGCCGTACGGATGATGGAGCGGTACCGCGACCATACGGCTCCGGTGGGCTCCCCGAAGCTGGCGGAAAACCCCACGCTGGTACCGCGCGGCATTTTTACGGATGAGGATCAGCCCGAATACTGCGCCCGCTACGCCTCGATCATCGCCAGCCAGCATCAGGAGTGAGTCATGGAAAACGCGTATGCAGTCTCCCGTTTCCTGTTGTCCGGTTCCGGCGGCCAGGGCGTGATCACCATGGCGATCCTGCTGGCCGAAGCCGCTGTGAAATATGAAGGCCTCGTTGCCGTGCAATCACAATCCTACGGGCCTGAAGCGCGCGGCGGGGCCACGCGTTCGGACGTGATCCTGTCGCACAAGGCTATCTATTACCCCAAGGTGGAGCAGCCGAACATCCTCGTAGCGCTCACCGATGCGGCCTGCGTCAAGTACCTGCCGCTGATTCGCCCCGGCGGGCTGTGCATCTATGATACCGAGCTCGTGCATCCGGGCCGCAAGGTGGAGGCGCAGTTCAAGGGCCTGCCGCTCTGGGGCGCGGTCAGGGAACGCCTCGGTTCGGCGGTTTCGTACAACGTGGCCGTGCTCGGAGCGCTCGTGACGCTGACCGGAGCGGTACGCATCGGCTCGATCGAGATGGTGCTGGCGGAACGTTTCCCGGCGGCACACCACGAGGGCAATTTGCGGGCCCTGCATCTTGGCGTCGAGCTTGCGGAACCGTTGCTCGACTGACGCCGGGCCAGCACGGAGGCGTTCCCCCCTGGCGCCTCCCGCCCCTTCCGCACGGGCCCGGCGGGCGGAAGGGGCCCCTCCCCGCCCAGCGCGGCGGAGGCATCCGCCGGTTCTCCGCAGGGCGGGGCCGCGGAGGGCAAGACAGCCCATACGTACAGGGAAAGGCGATGGCGGAACAAGGCTCTCCATACCATAACAGGGGGCATTTCCATGCATATCCACGAATATCAGGCAAAAAGGCTCTTAAGCGCATACGGGGTACCCACGCCGGAGGGACGGCTTGCCGCCACACCCGGAGAAGCGGAGCAGGCCGCACGGGATCTGCCCGGCCCGGTGTGGGTGGTCAAAGCGCAGATCCATGCCGGGGGCAGGGGCAAGGCTGGCGGCGTGAAGGTGTGCCGCAGCCCGGAAGAGGCCCGTGAGGCCGCCGCGTCCCTGCTCGGCGCACGGCTGGTGACGCCCCAGACCGGGCCGGACGGCGAGCGCGTCAATGCCGTGTGGATCGAGCGGGGCACGGCGAGCGCCCGGGAGTGCTATCTGGCGGTAGCTCTTGACAGGGCATCCCAGTGCCTGACCGTCATGGCTTCGCCGGGCGGCGGCATGGACATCGAGGCTGTGGCGGCCTCCTCGCCGGAGCGGGTCTTCACGGCCCGGCTGGACGGAGGTCACTACCTGTGGCCTTTTCAGGCCCGGAACCTGCTGGAGGGCTGGGGGCTGGAGTCCGGCCCGGCGCGGGAACTGGCCTCTCTGGTGCGGAGGCGGGCGGCCCTTGCCGCCGAAAAGGATATGACCCAGCTTGAGATCAACCCGCTGGCCCTGAGCGAAGGGGGCGGATTTGTGGCGTTGGACGCCAAGATGAACTTTGACGACAGCGCGCTGAAACGGCATCCCGATATCGCGGCCCTCAGGGATAGGGAGGAGGGCGATCCGCTGGAGCGCGCCGCCGCCGAAAAGGGGCTCACCTATGTTCGGCTGGGCGGTTCCATCGGTACGTTGGTGAACGGGGCCGGGCTTGCGATGGCCACGATGGACGCCATCAAGCAGGCTGGGGCCGAGCCTGCCAACTTCCTTGACGCCGGGGGCGGGGCCAGCGAGGAGACCGTCGCCGCCGGGTTTTCGATCATGCTTTCCGACCCGCATGTCCGGGGCATCCTTATCAATATTTTCGGGGGTATCCTGCGTTGCGACATCGTGGCGCACGGCATCGTGAACGCGGCCCGCAAACTGGACATCGCCGTGCCGCTGGTGGTGCGGCTCGAAGGGACCAACGTGGCGGAAGGGCGGCGCATCCTCCGGGAAAGCGGACTCCGGTTCCACACCGCTTCCTCCATGTCCGAGGCGGCCCGCCTGATCGTCGGGCTCGCGGCGGAATCCCCTCAGGAGGCAGGTGTATGAGTATCCTGATAGACGACGGGAGCCGGGTGCTGGTGCAGGGCATCACCGGCCGGGAAGGGCAGTTCCATACGGAACGGATGATCCGCTACGGGACTCGCGTGGTCGGCGGCGTGACCCCCGGGCGGGGCGGGCAGCCCACGCTCGGCGTGCCGGTGTTCGATTCGGTGAGACAGGCCGTCCGCGGGACAGGGGCCGACGTCAGTGTGGCGTTCGTGCCCGCGGCGCTGGCGGCGGACGCGGCCTGTGAAGCGTCGGAGGCGGGCATCCGGCTCGTGGTGGTCATCGCCGAGCATGTCCCGGTTCTGGATATGGTGCGGGTGAAAGCCTTCTTCAGGGAACGCGGCACGCTGCTCGTGGGCCCCAACTGCCCGGGCATTATCAGCCCCGGCAAGTGCAAGGTCGGGATCATGCCCGGCTACATCCACCGCCCCGGCGGCGTCGGGCTGGTGAGCCGCTCCGGGACGCTGACCTATGAGGCCGTGCACCAGCTCACGGCGGCGGGGCTCGGGCCAAGCTCTTGTGTCGGGCGTTGCGGGGCGCCCCGGCC
>OAWD01001286.1_pt1 | contig 11016 bp, 5 predicted proteins | sample 1495361 | NCBI WGS metagenome assembly OAWD01 (sample SAMEA2580130, study PRJEB22360) | human gut metagenome | biome: human gut; feature: human-associated habitat; material: faeces | place: Denmark | collected 2008/2010 | reverse complement strand
AAAGTCGTCATTCGCGGTGCACGCTCTGCATTTGCCAGCGGCAACAACCAGCCCTTGTACGTAATTGACGGTGTTCCTATGCTGAACAGCTCAACAGAATCCACCTCCACCGTAATCGGCGGTAACTACGATGGATTGAACCGTGATGCCGGTGACGGGATTTCCAACCTGAATCCGGACGACATAGAAAGCATCAACATCCTGAAAGGTTCTTCTGCCGCCGCGCTTTATGGTTCGCAGGCAGCTAATGGCGTCATTCTGATCACCACTAAAAAGGGAAAGGCCGGACTGCAGCGCGTTACATTCTCCTCCAACCTGACCGTAAGTCACGCCATCAGTACCCCCGAATTCCAAAATACATACGGCCGGAACGAAGATGGCGGTACGGCAAGCTGGGGTACAAAAGGCAATGTAACGGACTATGACAACATAGGCGAATTCTTCAGCAATGGCATCACCACTTTCAATTCGCTGGCCATCACTACCGGAAATGAAAAGGTACAAACTTATTTCTCATACGCCAACACCACGGCTAAAGGAATTGTGGACAATAACAAACTACAGAAGAATAACCTGAACCTACACGAAACGGCCAGCCTCTTCAACAACAAGCTGAAACTGGACGGCATTGCAACACTAATGACCCAAACCGTCAAGAACTCCCCTGCTACCGGCGGCTATTATCTGAATCCGCTGGTCAGCTTGTACAGTTTCCCACGTGGCGTAGACATGAGCACTTACAGAGAAAACTTTGAAACGTGGAATGCCGACCGCAATATGATGACACAAAACTGGATTGAAAAGAATGGAGATGGTACCGTCAGTGAATGGGGACAGAATCCCTACTGGCTGAAAAACCGCGTGCTCAGTGGCTACAAGCGTTATCGCGCTGTGGCATCGGCCAGAGCCAATCTGCACATTACGGACTACTTCAACCTGCAGGTACGGGGTAATGTGGATTATATCAGTGATAAATTCGACAATAAGATGTATGCCACTACAGCTCCCAACATCGCCGGCAAATACGAGGACAAGGAAAACGGACGTTACATCTGGTCGGACAGCCAGGAAATCCAAGTCTACGGTGACGCAATGGTCTTGTTCAACAAGGAATTTGATGACTTTTCCCTCAATACGGCACTGGGAGCCAGCATCAACATGAGTAAAGTCAATTCACTGACAATAGACTCAAGGCTTGCTTCCCTCTACAAACCGAATGTATTTACCGTCCCCAATGTAGTGATGGACTCCAAAGCAGCCGTAAATCAGAGCATCGACAGCAAACGCACGCTCCAATCAGTATTTGCCACCATGCAGTGGGGCTGGAAAGGACTACTATACTTGGACATTACCGCACGTAACGACTGGTCATCCACATTAGCCCACACAGACAGCAAGAATACCGGATTCTTCTATCCCTCCATAGGAGCTACCTGGATTCTTAACAAAACCTGCTCCCTGCCCAAATGGATAAGTTTTGCAAAAGTGCGCGCTTCATGGGCGGAAGTCGGTAATGACCTCCCGATAGGAATCACCAATCCGGTAGACATCATCATGGTAGGCGGCAGTATCAATGTAAATACCGTAGAACAGCGCGGTGACCTAAAACCGGAAATCAGCAGCTCCATCGAATTCGGTACAGAATGGCGCTTCTTCCATCACCGCTTCGGGATAGACTTCACTTGGTATCAGACCAATACCAAGAACCAGTTGTTGAGAATGGACAATCCTACGGGCTCCACCTATAAATACCGGTATGTCAATGCCGGAAAAATACGTAACCAGGGTTTTGAGCTGACGGTAGACGCCACTCCGCTACTATACAGAAACTTTTCGTGGAAGAGTCTCATCAACATGTCCGCCAACAAGAACAAAGTAGTGACCCTGCATCCTGACTATCCGGAATTTTCCTACTACGAAGAAGGTTTCAACGCAGGCTATCAGATGCGTGTCAAAGAAGGAGGCAGCCTGGGGGATATTTATGGAAATGCTTTCCGCCGTAACGAGGATGGCAGCATCATGGTTGATGAAACCAGCAAAAGGCCTTTGGGAAATACCGGAAACAAGGATTTGCTTGGGAATGCCAATCCTGACTTCACGATGGGATGGAGCAACACACTTACCTACAAGGACCTGGAGCTCTATTTCCTGATAGATTTCCGCTTTGGCGGCGAAGTCATGTCACTGACACAGTCTGAGTTGGATGCCAACGGCGTGACCAAAGTCACCGAAGATGCCCGCGCCCGAGGATATGTAGAATACCAGGGACAGAAGTTCAACGACCCGAGAGCATTCTACAGCGCAGTAGGCGGCAGAAATGCCATCTCCGAATATTATATGTACGACGCAACCTGCATCAGACTCCGTGAAGTATCACTGAGCTATTCTTTCCCGAAAACGATACTGGAAAACAGTAGATTCATAAAGGGAATCGACGTATCATTGGCAGCGCGCAACTTGTGTTTCTTAAAGAAGGAAGCACCGTTCGACCCCGATGCAGTAATGTCCGTAGGCAACAACAATCAAGGAGTAGACGTGTTTGGCATGCCTACTACCCGGAATATCGGCTTTAACCTAAGATTAACCTTTTAAAATGAATACCTTATGAAAAACAAGTGCATCATATTCCTTTTCTGCCATAGCATATTGCTGCTTGCAGCTTGCACCGGCGGTTTTGAGAACGACAACGAAATCAAGGGAGGTTTCTCGGACGACAAAAAGGAAATAGATTTCCAGAACCTGACTGCTCCATTCGAACCCATACAGTCGGGTATCTACTTCAATATAGGTTCTGTTGGCTTAAATTGGGTATGGCAGATGACACAATCCCTGAACCATGACATGTTCTCCGGCTACTTCATGGACCCTATTCCTAAATTCATGAAATCCAACGCCTGCTACAACCTGAACTCAGGCTGGACCAATGCCGCATGGCAATGTACTTACGGATATGTCTACACGGAGGTGCAGAAGGCAGAAAAGAACTTTTATGGCAATGACAACTTGAAAGGCTACCTCGGCATTACCGAAATTTTGAAAGTGGAACTGATGCACCGCATTGCCGATACATACGGTCCGCTGGTCTACCATCAACTGGGTGAGACACCCCGGGTTTACGGACTGCAAGAAGCCTATACACGCTTCTTTGCAGACCTGGACGAAGGGCAGCAATTGATAAGGGAATACCTGGACGAGGGCGGTGACAACAACAAATTCAAAGAGTATGATATGCTGACCAACGGCAAGACCTTGAAGGAGTGGTTAAAGTTTGCCAACTCACTACGTTTGCGCCTTGCCATGCGCATCTCCAATGTGGATGCAACACTTGCCAAAGACCAAGCAACCAAAGCACTGAATGACAATCAAGGTGTACTGGAAGGTGCAAGGGAAACCATCGCTGTAATGGGCAAGAACTATATCAATCCTTTGTGTGCCGTTGCCGGTTGGGGTGAAGTCTACATGAATGCCTCGATGGAATCCATTATCAACGGTTATGAGGACCCGCGTGGCAAGAAATGGTATAACACCGCCCTTCTCGAAGGTTATCAAAAACAGTTGTTAGGCATTCCCATCGGGTTACCCATGAAAGACGGTGACGCCAACATTTACAGTTTTTGCTCTTCCCTCAACACAAGTACCATCGGCGAAAAGACCGGAGCCGTATTGATGAGTGCGGCAGAAGTCTGGCTGCTCAGGGCCGAAGCAGCCCTCCGTGGCTATACCAAAGAGAATCCCCGCACATGCTATGAATACGGGGTAAGTACTTCATTTACACAGTGGGACTGTGCCGGTGCCTCCGAATATCTGGAAAGCGACAAAACCCCTGCCGATTATAAAGATGTAGTCTCAGGCGGCAAGGTAGGCAAGGACATGAAAGCCTTGATTACCATATCCCCCAAATGGGAAGAAGATGCAGACATAGAGACGAAACTCGAAAAGATTATTACCCAGAAGTGGCTGGCATGCTGGCCCGAAAGTTATGAGGCATGGGCTGAGCAACGCCGTACCGGATACCCCAAACTTTTCAAGGTCCAAAACAACACCGGAAAAGTGATTGATACGGATATCATGATCCGCCGCCTTCCGTTCTCAACGGACGCCGCCACTGCCGACCCGGCACAATACGCCACCCTCACGGAAAAACTGGGTGGCGCAGATAACGGCGCCACCCGCCTTTGGTGGGATACGGGGAAAAACTCTTTCTAGAACAGACTCCACGCAACCGTAAGCCCTGCCATCACAATGGCTACCTCATCAGCTTGATTAGGATATTCAAGCTCGGACCGGATGTGTCCTTGAACGGGTCTCCTACGGTGTCACCCACGACTGTAGCCTTGTGGACTTCACTGCCTTTGCCGCCAAAGTTGCCTTCTTCCACATACTTTTTGGCATTATCCCATGCACCACCGGCATTTGCCATGAAGATGGCAAGCACGAAACCACTGCTCAATCCGCCAATCAGCAGGCCGAGCACACCGGGAACACCGAAAATAAGTCCCGTCGCAATCGGAGCAATGATAGCTATCAGTGACGGAATCACCATCTCGCGTTGCGCCCCTTTCGTCGAGATTGCCACACAACGCTCATAATCAGGCTCCGTTTCTCCCGTAAGGATTCCCTTGATTTCGCGGAACTGGCGGCGCACTTCGTCTACCATATGGGCCGCTGCACGCCCTACCGCATTCATCGTCAATCCACAGAAAAGAAATGCCATCATCGAGCCCAGAAACATACCGGAAAGAACTTTCGGATTCATCAGCGTCACATCGTAGTGATGCATAAAGTCGAAGAAAGTGGCATCTTGAAGAGCCACGGCATCGCCATGAGGAAGCGACAGTTCGGTAGTCCCGAGGCGGGTCAGCCCGATACGGATTTCCTCGACATAAGAGGCCAGCAAAGCCAATCCCGTCAAAGCGGCGGAACCGATGGCAAAGCCTTTGCCCGTAGCGGCTGTAGTATTGCCCAAGGAGTCAAGCGCATCGGTACGCTTACGCACCTCTTCACCCAGACCGGACATTTCCGCATTGCCACCCGCGTTGTCAGCTATCGGTCCGTAAGCATCTGTAGCAAGCGTGATGCCCAATGTAGAAAGCATACCTACTGCGGCAATGCCAATACCATAGAGCCCCAGACCCACATTAGAGAAGTCGAAGCCCGAAGCAAAGAGATAAGAAGCAATGATACCTATCACCACGGCAATCACCGGAATAGCCGTAGAAAGCATTCCCAAGCCTATACCGGAAATTATGACTGTCGCCGGACCGGTCTTTCCGCTTTCACTCAGCTTTTGGGTAGGACGGTAGGATTGGGAAGTATAGTACTCCGTAGACCGCCCGATGATGATACCTACTATCAAACCCACTATCACGGAGCAGGAAATCCACAGCCAGTTGTCCAACTTCAGCAACCACAGGATAAAGAAAGTGGCGACAACTATCAAAATAGAGCTGAGATTAGTACCGAAAGCCAGTGAGTTCAGCAAGTCCTTCATCTTCGCATTCTCTTTGGTACGCACGGAGAAGATACCGATAATGGAAAGCAATATTCCGACGGCTGCAATCAGCATCGGAGCGATTACGGCCTTGAACTGCATCAGCGTATCACCCGAGTGGATAAAAGCCGCAGCACCGAGGGCAGCCGTAGCAAGGATAGAACCGCAATAACTTTCGTACAAATCAGCCCCCATACCTGCCACGTCGCCTACATTGTCGCCTACATTATCCGCAATCGTGGCAGGATTACGCGGGTCGTCTTCGGGAATACCGGCTTCCACCTTTCCCACAAGGTCGGCACCTACATCGGCAGCTTTTGTATAGATACCGCCACCTACGCGTGCAAACAATGCCTGCGTGGAAGCGCCCATACCGAAAGTCAGCATGGTAGTGGTAATGATGCAGAGTTTATGGGTGGGAGTCATTACATCTTCCGGAATTACAGCATTCAGCAACAGATACCAGAAAGATATATCAAGCAAGCCAAGGCCAACCACTACCAGTCCCATCACCGCACCGCTACGGAAAGCCACGCGTAGTCCGGCATTCAGCGATGTGCGTGCCGCATTGGCAGTGCGAGCCGATGCGTAGGTGGCCGTCTTCATACCCAAAAAGCCGGAAAGTCCGGAAAAGAATCCTCCGGTAAGGAAAGCAATCGGCACCCAGGAGTTCTGCACTCCGAAACCGTATGCCATAATGGAGAAAAGGATAACCAGCCCCAGAAATACCCAGCCCACAATCTTGTATTGTTGGCGAAGGTAAGACATAGCACCTTTGCGCACAGCAGCGGCAATCTTAATCATCTGAGGCGTACCCTCACTCTCTTTCATCATCTGACGATGGAAATACCAGGCAAAACAAAGTGCCATAATAGAAGCGGCTGGAACCAGCCAGAATAGGATTTGGTCCATAGCATTTATTCGTATTAAAAGGTTGAACGAAAGCCTAAAAATATTGATTTGAAACGAAATAAGCAAATGAAAAAGAAAAGAAATCCAAGCAAGCATGTATTTATACTGGCGAATAAAACAACAAGCAGTACCCTTTTTTACCTATTTTTTGTATTTAATGAGAAGAACAGAGCACATATAGATATATATTACAACTTTTATAGTACCTTTGCAACAAGTAAACAAGCTAAAAACAAAGGCATTATGAAACCAATCTATTCTAACCTGACATGCAAGATGCTGGCTTTGACATTATGCAGCATTATGCTGGCATTCCTATCCATAGGATGCGAACATGACGTCTACAATCCCGATAATGGAAAAGACGATGAGAAGACTCCCAACTCTTTTGATTTTTCTACGACATCTTCCATCCAAGTAAACGTAAAGTATGATGTCCCCGAAGGCTATAAAGTACTTTTTGAAATCTATCTTGAAGACCCGTTCACGATTGACAAAGATGGCCAGATTATAAAACGCACAGACCTGGAACCGGTCATCAGACGCATGACAGACGGTAACGGTGCATATAGCGGCAAGGAAATCATCAATTCGGACCATGGGGACGAAGCATATATCTATACTTCTTATATAGGGGTCCCCACCCTCTTCAAAACAGTTATTGCAGGAGATGCCATTACTGCCGACATCAAATGGGATTCCACCGATGATAATCCGCAAACACGGGCGGAGGGATGGCAGGCACCCAAAGGATACCATGTATTAGGAACATGGAGCTCCAAAGGATATCCTCATTATTTAGACACAGACAACAAAATCACAATTCCCGGTGATGTATTGACAATCATCAATACGACCTTGAAGGAAGGAGGCACATGCCCTAAGCAATACCGACAAGCCATAGATTTTGAAATCAATGATCCGGAAGGGCGCAATGCGGAAGTATCCATCCGGATAATTGGAGGAACCAGCGGTGCAGCGAGCGCCTTTGGCTATTATTGCTATAGGGCAGACGCATCTTTAAGTGAAATTAAAAAAGCCCCCAAATGCATTGTTTTTCCAAACACTCTGATGGATAATTATTATAATAAAAAGGCTTCCGGACTACAAGGCGGTGAAAGTGTAAAGCTTCATTACATAGACCCCGACGGAGTGGACCAAGGCACCGTATTTCCCAATGGAGTAAAAATCGGATGGTTCCTATTGAATGACAGCTTCTATGGCGGAAACAATAAGCCTTTCTACTCTACTACAAAGCTGAATGGGGACGGCCGTACACATACAGCCGCATTCCGCATCGATGATTTTGTCGTATTGTCCTTTGAAGATTGGACAGACCAAGACTATAATGATATACAATTCAACGTATGGTCCAACCCCATCGAAGCCATCATCAATCCGGATATTCCTGATATCAAACCTGACGGTGGCAACGAGGATAAGAAATACAGTCTGGAATACAAAGGAATCATCGCTTTCGAAGATAATTGGCCCAGAAAGGGTGACTATGACTTGAATGATGTTATTGTAAAATACCAGTCCGTATTGAACTTCAATGATGCCAATCAGGCCCTTTCTACAGAAGACACCTATGAGTTGCTTTGGTCCGGTGCCACTTTCAAAAATGGTTTCGCTTACCAACTGAATACAGAACGCAGCAATATGTCAACTGAAATATTGGAAGCCCCCACAAGTTTCAACGGACAAGGACTGGATACAGACCTTTCCAAAGCTACCGTCAATGTATTTCTAAGTGCGCTCGATGTAACAGAGAGAAATACAAAAACCGCTACATATAAGATAAAGAACACCTTCAAGACTCCACTATCACACGAAACGCTTGGAATTCCCCCTTATAATCCATTCATCATGGTACATGACGAATTGAAAGAATCACGCATCGAAGTGCATTTGGTCAACTATCCTCCTACTGAAAAGGCAGACATGGCTCTATTCCATACCGAAGAGGATTTGTCCTCTGTACCGACAAGCTATTATGTAGCCAATGGCAACTATCCTTTTGCCATTCATCTAAGTGGAGCCACAAACTTCAATACTCCTGAAACCCAGCCGATAGACAAGAGCTTTGAACATTTTATGGATTGGGTCAATTCCAATGGAACAGATTATAAGGATTGGTACAAATAACCGATAAAAGATACTCCTTATAAAGAAAATGGCAACCATTCACAGGGTTGCCATTTCTTATATCTTCCTATGTTGTAATATAGTAGAGCGAACTTATTCCACCGTTACAGCCGTACCGCATGCCGTAACCATCAACATGCTGCCACTGCCTCCTACCGTTTCATAGTCCAAGTCTACACCAATCACGGCATTGGCACCCATAGCACGGGCATGTTCTTGCATCTCGCGCAAGGCTATATCTTTAGCTTCGCGCAGCACTTCTTCATAAGAGCCACTTCGCCCACCCACCACGTCGCGGATGCTGGCAAAGAAATCGCGGAATACATTGGCACCGATAATCGTTTCACCGGAAACGATGCCATAATAGCGGGTGATACGTCCACCCTCAATAGTCGGGGTTGTTGTTACTAACATAATTCATTTTTTTAGTTGTTGACATATTAGACGCAAGGAATGAAAGAAAGGTTGCAAAGCTTTGCTTTGGTCAGAACATCCGGCTGACACGAACTATACCTGCCACCAGCACATCTATCTCCTCCCGGGTATTGTAAAGCCCGAAAGATGCACGCACTGTTCCTTCGATGCCAAGACGCTGCATCAATGGTTGGGCACAGTGATGTCCCGTGCGTACGGCAATGCCAAGACGGTCGAGCAATGTACCCATATCAAAATGATGGATATCACCTACCAGAAACGATATGACACTACCCTTGTCTTCTGCCTCGCCGAAGATACGCATACCGGGAATCTCTTTCAGCCGTTGCATGGCATACTGGGTCAATTCGTGTTCATAGGCGGCAATCTTGTCCATCCCAACCAGCGAAACGTAGTCCAAAGCTTTGGCAAGTCCGGTAGTACCGATATAATCCGGCGTACCGGCTTCAAACTTGAAGGGCAATTCATTGAAGGTAGTCTTTTCAAAAGATACATGCTGAATCATCTCTCCACCGCCCTGATAGGGAGGTATCCTATCCAGCCACCCCTCTTTACCATAAAGCACCCCTACCCCCGTAGGACCATACACCTTGTGCGCGGAGAAAACGAAGAAATCGGCATCCAGATCCTGCACATCTACCGGCATGTGGGGAATGGACTGGGCACCGTCCACAAGCACCGGAACACCCTGCTCATGGGCAAAAGCAATCATCTCCTTGACGGGATTGACCGTACCCAGCACATTGGAAACATGCGCCACACTGACAATCCTGGTACGTTCGGAGAACAACTGCCTATATTCGTCCAATAAGAGTTCGCCCTTGTCATTCATCGGAATCACCTTGATGGTAATTCCACGCTTGGCGGCAAGCAGCTGCCAGGGAACAATGTTGCTATGGTGTTCCATCACAGAAAGAATCACCTCATCCCCCTCCTGCATAAATTCCTCACCAAAGCTGGAGACAAGCAGGTTGATACTCTCCGTCGTACCACGGGTGAAGACAATCTCATTCGTGCTGCGAGCATTGATGAAACGTCTCACCGTCTCACGCGAGGCCTCGTGCAGCTCTGTAGCCTGCTGCGACAGGAAGTGCACTCCGCGATGCACATTGGCATTCACCGAATAATATTCGTCCGTAATGGCATTTACTACCTGGCGAGGTTTCTGCGTAGTCGCGCCGTTGTCCAGATAGACCAACGGCTTGCCATATACCTCACGGGAAAGGATAGGGAAATCAGCTCGAAGCCTCTCCCCCAGCCCCTCTCCCATAGGGAGGGGAGCCAAGATACTACTCTTATTTATATCGTTGTTCATAATGAATCGAAATTATAAGCTATCACTTGCAGATGGCGCACCCCTGGCATTTGTTCAGTTCCCCCCGGAAACGCTTCTCTACCAGCAGATGCAGACGGTCTTTCAAAGCATCCAAACGGATGGTGTCGATAACTTCGTTGACAAAAGCGAACATCAGCAGCAGGCGCGCCTCGCGCACCGGGATACCACGCTGCCGCATATAGAAGAGAGCGCTTTCATCGAGCTGCCCCACCGTAGCGCCGTGACTGCACTTCACGTCATCTGCATAAATCTCCAGCTGAGGCTGGGTGTACATATGTGCATCTCGGGTGGCACAAAGATTGCGGTTGGTCTGTTGCGAACTGGTGTGCTGTGCGTCAGGGCGCACTAAAACCAGACCGGCAAAGGCACCTACAGCCTGCTCGTCAAGGACATACTTATAAAGCTCATTGCTGGTACAGTTGGGCACGGCATGGTCGATTGTCGTATGATTGTCCACATGCTGATTCTTGTCTGCAATGGCCATACCGCACAGATTCAGCTCCGCATGTTCACCGGCAAGCGTCACACAGGTTGTATTCCGTGTAGTTCCGTTGTGCAAGGTCATACCATTCAGCAATACATTACTATTGGCTTCCTGCCTTACATACATATTGCTGATACGTACCGTACTGGTGTGTGTCTCTTCGAGTTCATAAAAATCGAAAATGGCATTCTCACCGGCAAAGATTTCTAT
>OAWD01001283.1_pt1 | contig 11082 bp, 10 predicted proteins | sample 1495361 | NCBI WGS metagenome assembly OAWD01 (sample SAMEA2580130, study PRJEB22360) | human gut metagenome | biome: human gut; feature: human-associated habitat; material: faeces | place: Denmark | collected 2008/2010 | reverse complement strand
GAAGGTCATTTGGCGCCTGCGAAGTTTGAATAATGTTATTCTACACGGGCACCGATAGGCATGGATATTACAATATAAATATTAAATGTTACGTAACAATTATTTTTGTTAAAAATTTCCAAAATTCGTACGAATATGTCAAAAATTCAAAAAATGTTCACAATTTGAAAAGAAGGGAAAAATACCCTTCTTTTCTTGATTTTAGGCGGTTTTAAAGGAGTTTTTCCTTTAGAACCGCTTTTTGTGTAAAGGTTGACAAAGGAAGGCTTCGGTGGTATAGTTAACAACAGATGTAATAATTTCGTAACAAATGTAACAGTTCAAATGATTTTGGAGGAACGCATGAAATATACACGCGTGAAAGCAGTAACATGTGCACTGACTGTATCAGCGATGCTTTTCAGTACAGCTGCAATGCAGGCAAGTGCAACCGGTGTATCTTATGAGCTTCCGGCGGCAGGTGTTGGCCTGGCACTGGATGAAGGCAGTTCCCTTGGAAGCGTACAGGAAGCGGCTGATCAGAGTGAAAAAGCGGAACAGACCGTACAGGCAGCACAGGAATCTTCGGATTTAACTTCTGCGGATATGGAATCCGGTATCACCAGTGTCGGAGAATCTTCTATCGAGGCACAGGTGGATAACCACATCCAGGAGCAGCAGACGGAAGCAGCCATTGCCAATGGTATTGGCGTAGCGAGTGTGCTGGATGCGGCAGGAACTTCTGAGACGACAGCTTCCGTATCGAATGCTCTTCCGGCAGCTGTTGGGAATACCGCAACAGGCGGACAGGCTGTTTTGCCGGCAGATACCCTGGCAGTTGGAGAAGCGGCAGAATTGCCCAAGACAATTGTGGAACCTGTAGATTTAAAGGAAACACAGACAGCTAAGACAGAGACAGAAGAGAAGCCTGCGCAGGACGAAGCGGCACAGGCCGATGATAATAATAAGAAGGACAAGGAATCCGAATCGGAGACAGAATCCGTCAAAGAATAGGAGTCTGCTTCAGAAACCACAAAAGAGACGGCTTCTGAAACGGCCTCAGAAACTACGACGGAGACGGCTTCGGAATCAACCTCGGAGTCCTCATCCGCTACAACAACGGAAACGGCAACGGAGACAACTACCGAAACTACTACGGAATCTTCCGCTGAAACCACTACGGAAACGACGACAGAAACCACTGTGGAAACAGCAGGCCAGACCGAAACCTCTTCGACTGCAGAAACGGCTGCTTCTCAGGAAAGTACAGAAGCCTCCTCGCAGGCGGAAACAGCGGCGGAAACCCCTTCCTCAGCGGCAGCGGTTTCTAACCATGGAGGTGCAGTTGCGGATTATGCGGTACAGTTTGTTGGCAACCCGTATGTATATGGCGGGACAAGCCTTACCAACGGTGCCGATTGTTCCGGGTTCGTAATGAGCGTATATGAGAACTTCGGCGTATCCCTTCCTCATTCTTCCACTGCTGACAGAAACGTAGGCGTGGATGTAGGCGGACTGGAAAACGCACAGCCTGGCGATCTGGTTTGTTATACCGGACATGTGGGAATTTATATCGGAGACGGCCAGATTGTACATGCAAGTACGGCCAGCACCGGAATCAAAATTTCGGAAGCAGATTACAGAACTCCGGTTGCTGTAAGAAGAGTCCTTCATTAACAGATGAATAATAAATAGCTGAGTGCAAGGTATGTTTTAAGACATACCTTGTTTTTTTGCGGAAAAATGGACGGAACGGAGCTGAGTACGGGTATCCATGGATGCCGCAGGACACAAAGGGCCGTCTGAACTGTTACCGTCATAGAAATCAGACAAAAGTATTTAATTGTCAGACAGCTTGCAAATTATCTGAAAATGGGCTGATTATAAGCCGTTTGTAAAATCTGCACAAAATCTGTTGGATATTGTCGAAAAGGGGTTTTTTTAACCACAAAGTTATCCACATAAAAAATGCGGTATTCATGGGGCTTAGAGAGTTATACACGAAGTTATACACATTATCCACAGATTGACAAAGTATTTCACTGCTGTGCGGGAGAACGTATATTGAAACGAATGTTCTGGTAAGTTCCACGAATTTTACAAAATAATTACGAAAATATGTCGCTTTGCATTGACTGAAACAATTATAAATTTTCAGTTAAAATTCTGAAAACATTGCACGTGAGTATGGGGATATGGTATAATCCAGTTAAGGACAAAAGGATATGCCGCAGGAAGTGGACAGGCAGTATTGCCTTTGTGCCTAATATGAAACAGAAGGGATGATCGGCATGAAATTCATTATCAGCGGAAAGAACATCGAAATAACGCAGGGGCTTCGCAGCGCCGTGGAATCGAAGATCGGAAAGCTGGAAAAGTACTTCACCCAGGATACCGAAGTACATGTGACGCTGAGCGTTGAGAAAGACAGACAGAAGATAGAGGTAACAATCCCGGTAAAAGGCAGTATTATCAGGTCGGAGCAGACAAGCAACGATATGTATGTATCCATCGACCTGGTTGAAGAGGTAATCGAAAGACAGCTTAAGAAATATAAGAATAAAATTACGGACAAGCATCAGTCAGGCGTCAACGTCCAGCAGGCCTTTATTGAAAAGGAATATCCGGAAGAAGAGGAAGTGCAGATTGTCAGGACCAAGAAGTTTGACATCAAGCCGATGTATCCCGAAGACGCATGTATCCAGATGGAACTGCTTGGGCATAATTTCTTTGTATTCTTTAATGCGGAAACCGAACAGGTTAACGTTGTGTATAAGAGAAAAGGAAATACTTACGGATTGATTGAACCGGAATACTAGAATACAGCCAATGAAACCGAACAGGAACCGCGTTCCCGGTGTTTATAATACACCGGGGCGCGGTTTTTTTGCTGCCTCGACGAACTATTTTTGTCATGCAAAATATACTGACTTTATATTTCCGGTTAAAAAATATTACTTAAACAGTTACAACGGATTGCCTGCGAAAAAAGATAGAAGCAAGAATGGCATTGACATCGAAAATGTACGGATGTATTATTGGTAAAACTGATGAATAAATAAGATAAAATTAGAAAAATAAAAAAGCGATAAAACCAATTCTAATATAAAAAATATGCATTTATTATGATATATAAATACATTTTGGGTTAAACCAAACTGCGCAATTGTATAATGTGACTAAAATAAAAAGTCCTTCCCTGAAAGGGAAAAAATAAAAACGAATGGAGCGGAGGAAAAAGAAAGATGAGCAGACAGGTAAATGTGAAGGTGGACGCAGGAAAATCCACGGGAGTACAGGAACATCTCTGGCGTTATATCGGCTATGACGAGTGCAACTATACCTATATTCCGGAGGGCGTGGAGCTTCTGGAAAAATTTGCGGCCCTGGAAGATGCCCCTTATTATTTCAGAACCCATTTTATGTTCTGCACCGGGAATTGCCACGGAACCTATAAATTCGGCTCCACCAATGTTTATTGGGAAAATGAGTTGGGGGAACCGGTCTATGATTTTACCTACTATGACTATATCATAGACACTTTTCTCAGAACCGGGAATAAACCGTTTGTGGAGCTGGGATTTATGCCTATGGATTTGGCGGATACCAATTATCTGAGGCCGGCGGCGGGCAACTGGGAAAAATATGGACAGTACAAAGAAGCCGGCTGGACCTGCCCGCCCAAGGATTATGACAAATGGCATGCGTTCATCAAGGCGGTGGCGGCCCATCTGGTGGAAAAATACGGGGAAGAGGAAGTGAAAAGCTGGTATTTTGAACTTTGGAATGAGCCGGATATTTTCTATTGGAGCGGAACTGCGGCAGAATACTGTAAGCTGTATGACTACACGGAGCATGCGGTACATGAGGTACTTCCCGGTTTACGGCTTTCCGGACCCGCTGTGACCGGTATTTTCGAAGGCGGCCATGCGCAGAAATTTTTCCGTTTTTTCCTGAATCACTGCAGGGATGGGGCGAATTTCTGCACCCAGGAAAAGGGAACGCGGCTGGATTTTATTACTTTCCATGTGAAGGGGGGCGGCTTCCCGTTTGAAATGCATGCGCCTAAAGCGGTTCCTTCCGTGGAAAGCCTGGTGCATCAGGTGAAGCTGGGCCTGGATATCATTACAGAGTACGGCTACCAGGACCGTGAGGTGGTTCTCTCCGAAGCGGATCCGGACGGATGGGCGGCAGGCGGCATTTACGATAATGCCAATATGATTTTCAGGAATACGGAATACTATGCGACCTATATTGCCTCCGCCTATGATAAAATCGACCGGCTCGGCAGCCAATACGGGATCCGGATAAGACCTCTCGCCTGGGCTTTTATGTTCCCCGGGGAACGTTGCTTTGAAGGGACCAGAACCTTTACCACACAGGGAATTGATAAGGCGGTATTTAATATGTTCAAAATATACGGCTCCCTTGGTGACGAAAAGCTGGCTTTCGCAAGCGATGGCACAAAGACGCTGGAATTTTTGCAGGAGCCGGAAATCGGTGTGAAGAACCACAGCCGGTATACCGGAGAAGGGGAAGATACGGAGGTGGCCGGTTTTGCCGTGAGGGGTAAAAACGGAGAAATCCAGATAGTTATTTACAGCCATTGTAATGACAGGGATAAGGAGGAAACGCAGGAAATCAGCCTGACGGTGGAAGGAATCGGGGAAAAGGAAGCTGCGGTCAGCCATTATCGGATCGATTCCGCACATTCCAACGCGTATGCGGAATGGATAAAGCAGGGACGGCCTCTGTTCCCGTCGGGCGAGCAGTATGACGCGATTAAGAAAAAGGACGGCCTGGAAAAGCTGTGTGCGGATAAAACGGTTATGGCGCAGGGATGCCTGAGACTGGATTTTTGTATGCCGTCCCATGCGGTTTCCTATCTGGTAATCCAATAAAAAAGGCTGATGACAGGGTAAGGTACGGGCTTTTGCAGCAAAGCCCGGCGGCAAAGAAATTCCCTTCCTAAAGGACTTACAGCGCCGTCCGCCGCATATATTGGATAGAAAAGACCTTTGGAGCCGCCATGAAACACTGCGGAAAACTAAAACATGCAATTCTAATTGAACTGGTGCTTCTCATCCTTTTGTTTACGGTCAGACAGGCAGGAAAGACTTCCGATCAGGCGGTCTCCGGCTCTGTTTTAGTGGAAGAAATGAATGAGGGAGAGGGAGAAGAGGAGGCCGGAACGGATTATATTAAATGGGTGGATTTTAACGTATCCTATGAAGCACTCTGCCAGGCCTACGAAACGGATGTGGAAACCTATGGCGAGGATTTCCACATTGACTGGATTTCCCTGCTGGCTTATACCGCCGCAAAAAACGGAGGCGAATTCGGAAAACAGGCTCTGAAGGATATGGAATCCGTTACCGAGAAAATCAAAAACGGGGAAACTACACTGGAGGAGGCTTCCGGTGATTTAAAGAATTACGATTACTTTTACCAGGCCTACGACGCTGCCCTGGGCGGTATGGTGGGGGAATTCCTGCTCCAGGAACAGGATGATTCCGGCAATACGGTATGGAAACGCAAATATGGCCTTAAAGCTTATTCCCCTATTGCAAAGGGCTTTCCCTATTCCGATTACGATGATTTCGGATCCTCCAGAAGCTACGGCTACAAACGACCTCATTTGGGCCATGATATGATGGGGCAGATCGGAACGCCCGTGGTGGCCGTGGAATCCGGATACGTGGAGGTGCTTGGCTGGAACCAGTACGGAGGCTGGCGTATCGGGATCCGCAGCTTTGACGGAAAGAGATATTATTATTACGCCCATCTGCGCCAGGATTATCCTTATGCGGAAGGGCTGACGGAGGGCAGCGCGGTGACTGCCGGGGATATTATCGGCTATATGGGCCACACCGGTTATTCCAAACAGGAGAATGTAAACAACATTAAGACCGTGCATCTTCATTGGGGATTGGAGCTGGTTTTCGACGAGTCCCAGAAGGAATCGGATAATGAAATCTGGATTGACTGCTATCAGCTTTCCCGTTTCCTGTATCTGAACCGTTCAGAAGCGGTGAAGGTGGATGACAGCAAGGAATGGAAACGGGTGTATGACATGGAAGATCCGGCGGTGGAAAAATATCTGGAGGAGCATGGAGGGGAAGTCTCAGGCAACAGCGTGTCGGATAATGATGTTTCCGAATATGGGGATGAAATAGAACAATTACAGAAGTAACGCTGCCGGTAAAGCAGAACTGCCGGCGGAGAAAATGGGGGTGGGATTATGCTGGAAAATATACATGTGGTGCACTTCAGCCCGACCGGGAATACCAGGAAGGCGGCTCTGCTTTTGGCACAGGCCCTGGGCAGCGGGGTGACAGAACAGGATCTGACCCTGCCGCAGAATAAGGGCTGTACGTTTGGCCCGGAGGATGTGGTAATTGTGGCAGGGCCGGTGTATGGAGGCCGTCTGCCGGAGATAATGGTACATAGAATGGCGGCATTGCAGGGAAACGGGGCCTTGGCGGTAACGCTGGCCGTATATGGGAACCGGGCTTATGAGGACGCGCTGGCGGAGCTGGATGACAGTGTGGGGAAACAGGGTTTCAGGCACCTTTCGTCAGCCGCACTTACGGCGCAGCATTCTATTGTCACACAGCTGGCATCCGGACGCCCCGATCAGGAGGATGCGGAAGAAATCAGACATTTTGCCAATGAAATTCTCATGAAATATGAGCGGATCCTTTCTGGATCCGAACAGCCGGACGGATATCCGGTGCCGGGGAACCGCCCGTATAAGAGCTGGAAGCCTATGCAGGCCGTCCCGGAGGTCACCGCCGCCTGTGTCCGGTGCGGACTGTGCGCGCGCAGATGCCCTGTGGAGGCAATCCCGGCAAAGGAACCGTCCCGGACCGATCCGTCCAAATGTTTCCTTTGTATGAGATGTGTTGCCATTTGCCCGGAAAAAGCAAGGAAGCTGCCGGAACCGGTTATGGCCGGCCTGGAACAGAAGCTGGCCCCTTTCATGGAAATCCGCGGGAAAAATGAATGGTATTTATAAAGAAGAATGCAGTACGGATCGTACCTGATCACAGGAAACAACAGGAGGAAGCGGAAATGAATGAGACTTTGAAAACATTATTGGAACGCAGAAGTGTACGCTCTTATAAGGAGGAGCAGGTACCGGAGGAAATCCTCCGGCAGATCCTGGAAGCCGGAGAATATGCGCCCAGCGGAATGGGACTCCAGTCAGCCGTTATGGTGGTGGTGCGTGACAAGGACACCATTGAGCAGATGTCCCGCATGAATGCGGCCGTTATGGGAGGCGGCGGCGATCCCTTTTATGGCGCGCCTACGGTTGTTGTGGTGTTTGGAGACAGCACCAGGGGAACCTACGTGGAGGACGGGAGCCTTGTTATGGGGAATCTGATGAACGCCGCCTTTTCCCTGGGTGTGGATTCCTGCTGGATTAACCGGGCGAAGGAGGTATTCCTTACGGATGAAGGAAAGGCCCTTATGAAACAATGGGGATTGGGAGAGGAATATATCGGTATCGGAAATTGTATTCTGGGATATTCCGATCAACCGCTCCCGCAGGCAAAAGAGAGAAAAGAAGGATATATTATCCGGGCATAGAGCGATTTAGCAAAGAGGAAACGATTAACCGGGCCGGCATTTCACCACAGGAATGCCGGCCTGGTTTTTTGTACGCTAAAAGTCGGCATTCGTATATTCAGAGGGCGTCAGCTTTTTATAGCGTTTGAATACTTTCACAAAATAGCTGGCATCGTGAAAGCCGCAGTCGTAGGCAACTTCCGTAATGGTTTTATTCGTATAAGAAAGCTGTTCACAGGCGGCCTCCACACGGTAATAATTCAGATAGTCAAGCGGGGTCCGATGCGTCAGTTCACGGAAATAGCGGCAGAAATAATTGCCGTTCATATTTGCACAGGCCGCCAAATCGGACAGCCGGATATCCTCTGCATAGTGCTCATCGATAAAGGTAAGCACCTTCTTCAGATGCAGGACTTTTTTCTGCGTGCTCAGAACGGGGGCTTTGGAATAAAAATGATGCTGAAAAAGCTGCCCGAACAGAAGGAAGGTATATCCCTGGAGAAGAAGCGTGTAACTACTCGGTTTGAAACGGAGTAAATCCAGCATGCTGCCCACTATGGTGTTTATGATGGTGCAGTCGGACGGAAAAAAGTTCCGGATAAGTATTTTCTGGTTCAGAAGATCAAAGATTTTATGTTCATATACCCTGGTGGGGGAGCCGGCCTGGAAAATAGTATCCAAATCCAGGAGTAGGCATTCATAGCAGCAGCTCTGCGCTTCCAGCGGAGCTCCGCCGTGTGTGATGCCGGAAGAGATAAAGGCGCTGTCCCCGGGGGAAAGGAGAAGCTCGCAATCCTCCAGCTGGAGACGGAAATGCCCTGAAAAAACATGCACGATTTCACAGAGCGGATGCCAGTGATAGGGCATGGTGTAACGTGGGTGGATATAGGTGACATGATAAAAAAAATACGGGAAATCCTGGCTGCCGTGCTTTTGCTGTTCCGGATAGTCCAAAAATTTCATATGAAAATCCCCTCTTTCCTTCGATTAACTTAAGTATACCACAGAAAAGTGAATATTTTACCAGAATACACTAAAATTATACAAGAACACAGGCTTCGGATACCATAAAATAATGATATGCCAATCATGACAGGACAGGGAGGAAAAGAAATGAGGAAAACAGAAACCGCTGTAAATGGCGGAAAGAAGAACCAGACATGGAAACTGATGAAAAGGAATTACTGTCTTTATCTTTTTCTGGTTCCGGCCGTGGTTTTTATCGCAATATTCTGTTATGCGCCGATGTACGGCGTGCTTATGGCCTTTCAGGATTATTCGCCGGGGAAGGGCATAATGGGAAGCCCCTGGGTAGGCATGAAGTGGTTTCGCACCTTTTTTGATTTACCCCGTTTTTGGCAGATTGTGAAGAATACGCTGGTGGTAAGCCTCTATTCCCTGGTAGTCGGATTCCCGATTCCCATTGTACTTGCACTGATGATAAACAGTGTAAAAAGTACCAGGTTTAAAAAAATAACCCAGACGGTAACCTACATGCCGCATTTTATATCCACGGTTATTCTGGTAGGTATGATGTCGGTTTTCCTTTCACCAAGATCGGGTTTCCTGAACCATCTGATTACCATGCTGGGAGGTCCCGGAGATATGTATTATATGGGGAATGCATCAGCCTTTCCGCATCTGTATGTATGGTCGGGCATCTGGCAGAATATGGGCTGGAGCTCAATCATTTATCTGGCAGCCCTGGCCGGGGTGGACCAGGAACTGCATGAGGCTGCCATGGTGGACGGCGCAGGCAAGCTGAAACGCATCATCCATATCGATTTACCCGCAATTCTTCCGACTATGGTAATCCTGCTCATTATGAATGCAGGCAATATTATGAGTGTGGGGTATGAAAAGGTATATCTGATGCAGAATGATCTGAATCTGACAACGGCGGAGGTCATCTCTACCTATGTATATAAAATTGGATTGAAACAGCAGCAATACAGCTATTCCGCCGCTATCGGGCTGTTTAATAATTTGATTAATTTTATCCTGCTTGTTGTTGTGAATAAGATATCCAAAAAAGTATCGGGATCCAGTTTATGGTAGCAAAAACGGGGATCAGGGAGGATCATTATGGCGCAATTAAAAAAAATTTCCTGTAAGAACAGTAAAGTCAAGAAATTCCGGTTTACACAAGACAAGGTTTTTGACCTCGTGGTGGCTGTGATCCTGGTATTGATAATTGTGATTATGGCTTATCCGATCTATTTTGTTTTCGTAGCTTCCTTTTCGGATCCGGCGTATGTGAACAACGGGAGCATATTGCTGTGGCCGAGAGGTTTTACCCTCCTGGGGTATCAGAAGGTATTTGAGGATACGCGGATATGGATTGGTTACGGCAATACCCTGATCTATACGATAGGCGGAACGGCGCTGGGGACACTGGTAACCATGATGGCGGGTTACGCCCTGTCCAGAAAGGATCTGCCCTTCCGCAATGCCATGATGGGCTATTTTGTATTTACCATGTATTTCGGGGGCGGCCTGATCCCCTTTTATATGGTAGTAAAGAAGCTTTCGCTGACCAATACCAAGACGCTGATGGTCATTATCAGTGCGGTTGCCGTTTATAATATCATCATTACCCGTTCCTTTATGGAAAGCAACATTCCGGAGGAGCTGCGGGACGCGGCCAGGGTGGACGGCTGCGGCAACGGACGTTTCTTTTTCAAAATCGTCCTGCCGCTCTCCAAGGCAATTATGGCTGTTTTGGTGCTCTATATCGCGGTAACCTACTGGGATTCTTATTTTAACCCCATGATTTTCCTGACTGACCGGAGCAAATATCCTCTTGCCTTATATCTGCGGGAGATACTGCTCACTGCGGCAACGGGGGCCGCCAATTCCATGACTACGGATGCCGATGCCGCACGCAAGCTTCAGACTATGGTTCAGGTGATCAAATATGGTGTTATCGTGGTTTCCACACTGCCTGTTATCTGTGTGTATCCCTTCCTGCAAAAGTATTTTGTCAAGGGAGTTATGATTGGATCAATAAAAGGGTAAATGAAGAAGGAGGAAAAAGGAATGAAAAGAAAAGTACTGGCAATTTTACTGGCGGCGGTTATGACCGTCATGGCCGGGTGCAAAGGCACAGCACCGGCAGAAACAAAAACCCCGGAAGCACAGGCCGGAGGGGAGGAAGCGTCATCCGCAGAGGCGGGCGGCCAGCAGGAGAAGACTACCTTTAAAATTGCGGTGGTCCTCCATCCGCTGACCAAGGATGAAGAGTTTAACAATAAGGAAATCTATAAGCTGGCGGAGGAAGCCACAGGCGTACATATTGAATGGATCCCGATTGCGGCATCGGACGCGGAGGACAAGGTAAATATTATGCTCGCTTCGGATTTGCCGGATGCTTTTCTGGGACTGATAAGCGAGGGCCAGATAGCAAACAATATGGACTCCTTTGCGGATTTGGCCGCGGATGATATGCTGAAGAATAACGCCCCTCACGTTTATTCGGATTATGAAACGATACCCGGCGGTCTTGATTTGGTAACCTGGCCGGACGGCTCC
>OAWD01001277.1_pt1 | contig 11158 bp, 10 predicted proteins | sample 1495361 | NCBI WGS metagenome assembly OAWD01 (sample SAMEA2580130, study PRJEB22360) | human gut metagenome | biome: human gut; feature: human-associated habitat; material: faeces | place: Denmark | collected 2008/2010 | reverse complement strand
TTTATAACAGAGTAAATATGGGGCAAAAGATAGACAAGCCGCTCTGTGCCGTAGGTTGGCCCAATTCCGATACCGGCTTTTATCCCTCTTTTCCTGATCTCCTGGATCAGATGCAGCGGGTTAGCGCAGGCGTCCAGCTGAAAGGTCACGATATCTGCTCCGCAGTCCGCGAAGATTGGAAAAAAAGTTTCCGGATGGCAGACCTCAAAATGCACAGATACAGGCAGCCCGCTGATCTTTTTTAAATCCCTGACCAGCTGGGGGCCATAGGTCATATTCTCCACATACACGCCGTCCATAATGTCGACGTGTATATAGTCAATGCCAGCTGCCTCAGCCTTGATGATCTGTTCTCCAATTCTTGTCTGGTCACAGGCCAGGATTGAAGCTGATACTAATGCCATAGTATCCTCCTTTTTCTGTCAATTATCTTATTTGTGTGTGGTGACTGAGTGCATCCAGTCTTTGGCCAGTGCGTAAAATTCCTTATATTTTTCATAGTAGAACATATAAGCGTCATGGCGCTGCTGATCTGGCTCTACGGTATAATCAACCGTCGTCATGGACTCGGCAGCCGTCTGGATATCCGGATAAACGCCGCCGGCAACAGCGCCGAGAATCGCTGAGCCAAGGCATGGGCCTTCTGTTACCTTTGTAACAATAATCGGCACATTGCAGACATCCGCGTGGGTCTGGAGCCAGAACCGGCTTTTGACCGCGCCGCCGGAAACCACAATGCCGTCCGGCGAAAAGCCTGCCTGACGGAAAGAATCAATGATGGTTTCCGTACCATAGCAGATGCTCTCAATGACCGCGCGGTACATATGCGCTGGCGTGTGCCCCAGAGAGAGTCCGTAAAACATGCCGCGGACATCCGGATCAACATGTGGTGTGCGGTTCCCCTGGAAGAAATCCAACGCGATGATACCATCCGCGCCGATGGGCAGGGCTTCCGCCTCACGGTTCAGAATATCATAGACGCTGCACCCTTCCTCGGCCGCCTGTACCTTCAGATTGCCGCAGAGCTGCTCCTTAAGCCAGTTGACAATGGAACCGGTCGAGGTCTGTCCCCCTTCGACCATCTGCAGCCCCTTGACGATGGCATCCGGATAGGAGCCCCAGACACCCTTGCTGTGGATGGCTTCCTTCACCTGGGCAATATGCAGGTGCGACGAGCCTGTGATGAGCGTAAGCTTTCCAGGCTGAACCGCATTGAGGCCGATGACGCCGACGAAGGCATCCGCACCGCCTTCACCCACCGGAATGCCGGCCACCAGGCCAAGCTCCTCAGCTGCGGCGGCAGTCAGCCCGCCGACCAGATCACCCATTGCGAGAACACGCGGCGGCAGCTTTTCAACCAGATCCTCCAGTCCAATCGTGTTATAAAAATCAACCGGATAGCCGCCCTCCTCCGAATTGTAATACCAACGGCTGGAAGCACAGTTGATACTGGCGGTATACTCGCCTGTTAAACGGTAGGTGAGCCAGTCTGTACATTCATAGAAGCGTGTGGCCTTGTGGTACAGCTCCGGCTCGTTTTCCTTCAGCCAGAGGGCTTTTGCCGGCAGGCACTCTGCCGAAACCATGCCGTATCCATTGTATTTCAGCGCATCATGACCGGTTTCGTACATGCGCTTCGCCTGCTCTGAAGCACGGATATCCATCCACATAATCGCAGGCCTTAAGGGCACCATATCATCTCCAGACAGCAGCACCGTACAGCAGGTGGTGTCCACGCTCATCCCCTTGATACAGGATGGATCAATGCCACTTTCCTCGATGGCCCTGCGTGACGCCTTACAGATTGCCGCCCACCATTCATCCGGGTTCTGCTCCGCACGCCCGGATGCTGGCGTATACAGCGGATAAGGCTCCTCACAGAATACGATTGGCGTCCCCTTTAAATCAAAGATACCTACACGCGCACCACCGGTGCCCATATCAATCCCTAATACGCAATCCAACTGTTTCATTGTATTACCCCCTTAAATTTTTGTACAGCCAGGACTGTATTCTCCCCCATGAGATACATTCGTTCCCGATTGTAACTTTTGATACCAACATCATACAACAATAACATATGTGTGTCAATATTTTTTTGTTTTTTAAACCGAAACCTTTATATTTCTTGACTTTTTAACAATGCTTAACGTATAATCAAACTAGGTTTAGTAACAAATGTGCTTCTGTTATGATAGAGCCCTAAGCCACTGAGAAAAGGAAGACAAAAATGAATAAAATCGAATCATCGGATTCCATGTTTAATAAAATGATCCTCATCGCAAATCTGTACTATAAAGAAAAACTGTCACAGCAGGAAATTGCAAAAAAGCTGAATATTTCAAGACCATGGGTTTCAAAACTCCTGGCCCGCGCAGAGGAAAGCGGTATCGTAAAAATTGAAGTCATGACGCCCTTTACCGAAAACGCAGCCCTGGAAAGCGCGCTCATGCACAAGTATTACATCAAGCATGTCGGCGTCATCAAAAGCGAGAATGCCACCAGAGACGACCTGGCCCTCGCCGCCGCCAACTATTTTATTTCAGAGCTGCGGCCAGAAGACGTCGTTGGCGTCGGCTGGGGCACCAGCGTCTCAAGGCTCATCTCCGCCACCGAATCCCTGTGTTTTCCAAAGGTAAAGGTTGTTCCTCTGGCCGGCAGCTTTGGCAATACCATGGACCTTTTCCCCAACCTGAGCAGCATCCGCCTGGCCAAGACCATCAACGGCGTCGCTGAAGTTATCCACGCTCCAGCTGTGTGCAGCTCGCAGGAGGAATACGAAGCCCTGATGAACAACGGCCAGACGCAAAAGCTCCTGTACATGGGAGAGCACGCCGATATCCTGCTTCTGGGCATGGGTACCTTTGAAATTTCTTCCCAGCCGCAGTTCGGAATTTTTAAACCCGGCGACATCGCTGAGCTGAAGGCCAGACAGGTCATGGGCGATATTGCCCTTCAATACCTCGATGTCAACGGAAACCCCATTGATACAGATTTCACAAGAAGGCTGATCCGGGCAAATATCTTCAAAGCCAGCGCCAACGCGCGGACCAGCATTGGCATTGCCGAGGGTGTTTATAAAAAGGATATTATCCACGCCGTTCTCTCATTAAAGCTGGTGAACGCGCTGTTTACCGATGAGGAGACCGCGCTGGCGCTGTTGGGAATATGAAAAAGGATATTTAAAAAAGCAGGCGTTTCTCTCGGAAACGCCTGCTTTTTTAAATATTATTCTAAATCCAGACTGTCCACTGGCCAGCGTACAGAATAATCATAATGCTCTGCCTTTTGTGACTTTCCAAAGTCATCATTATAAAAAACTTCTATCGTATCCGGCGGCTCCTGTCCATCCTTTATCAGTAGAATAAAATAAAATGTCTGCTCCGCATCTTTTTCCATTTTATTGACCAGATCACTCTCTTCCGTATTTGAAAATAAAAGCTTTCCTTTATATTCTATATTACCACGCGTGCCGCGCACAAGGATATTATCTGTATCGAACGCCATTGAGCCCTCGTTTTCAGCCTTTCCCGTCACCACAAAGTACGTATACCCTTCCTGTTCCTCATAATAGTTATAGTATCCATTCGGGTTCGCGGGCTTTACCTCCTTAAGCTTCTCAGCTTTATCCGCCGTAAAGGTAATTGCGTTCATCTGCAGTTTCATGCCCGACCCTGCCTTTGATTCATGATCCGCTGTCACTTTCATACCACAGCCTCCCACCAGCATGAGTACGAGCAAGAACAAACACAAACACAATAATTTTTTCATCGCTTTATTTCACCTCTAAATCAGCTTCAATGGCGCCTCCGTTATATAAGTGCTCCGTATCCTTTAAATCCGCAGCCTCTATCTTGATAACAATAGGATATGACCCTTTTTCCAGTTTCTTCACAGACTTAAAGCCCACCACAGCCGTGCCGGGTTTGATAAGCCCTGTCCTGTAAAGCTCCTCCCCATTCTCCTTGAGTGTAATGATATATTTAAAGTAACACTCATTTCCATCAGGGTTTAAAAGCGCCGCATCCACAGTTTGGGTTGCCTCGTTCATTTCCAGCACATCATACCCCGGCAGCAGAATCGAGTCAGGGTCTGTATTTTTTACCTGGCCTGGTAATTGATACGCAATGGCGTTTTTATCCAGAGACGGCCCCCTGTTCCAGAACGCGAAGGTAATTCCCCCAACCAGCAGCACAAGCAAAAGCCCTATGACAAGAGCCAGCTTCAGCGGGTTCTTTTTTCGAATCCTCACAAATCCCACTTTGCCCGTTGGCGAAGCGGCTGCCATGTAGCCGAGAACTTTATCAAAAAAAGACAAACGCCCGCTATAAGGATACATCCGCATGGTTTTTGTGCCGCCCTTCTGCTGCATGCATATCCGCTCCGTGGCCTCACTGCCGCTTTTTCCTGTGACGTCACCAAAAATGACACGCTTCTTCTCCATCCCTTTCTCAAGGAATACTTTATGCGGCAGATAATTCCAGACGCCGCCGTCCTGGGATTTCAGCGTACTGGACATACCTTTTATTTTTTTATACTCATATTCCATAGACCTCTCCTTTTTCCTACTCCGCTACTTCTAAACGCGTGTCAATATTCCCGGCATTATACTCAATATTCACATCCTTTAGATCCCGCGTTCTGACAATGACCTCAACGGGATACTCCCCGGCACTCAGGGCACGGTTTAAATCAAACTCCATAACCGCCTTTCCCGGTGGGATCAGGCCAGAGCGGTAGAGCTCCTCACCCGTATCCGCAAGCTTAATGCTGTAGGTAAAGTAACATTCATTCCCATCTGGATTGATAAGCGCCTCCTTCACATGGGGATCTCCCGCTTGAGCCTTCAGCGCATCCAGCCCCGGCAGCAGGATGGACTCGCTGTCGGTATTTTTCACACCATCAATATGATAGGAAACTGCCGTCTTGTCCAATCCCGGCACTTCATCCTGTCTGGCGAACCAGATGCCCGCCACAAAGACTGTAATACAGACAAGCACTGCTAACACAATAAATAACAGTTTGTACCACGCCTGGCCGATGATGCGGACAAAGCCCTCTTCCCCAGCCTCATCTACCACGGGCACATATCCGACCACGGTTTTAAGCCAGGAGCGCCTTGTTTTATACGGGCTCAGGCAAGCCCGGCTCCCTTGGGCCTCCAGCAGGTCTCCTGCTGTCCGGCCATTTTCTTGATCCAGATCAGAAAAAATCTTAAAGCCCCCATTGGGGAACAGCGCCTGCAGCTCCTTCTCACTGATATAGGGCCATACAGCGCCGCTTTTATCCTTATACTCACGCCCTGCGGCAGAGCCGGAACACGCTTGATACCTGATAAGTCATTCCCCCCTTACCCTAACTTGAAAAGAGAGCCAGCCGTATGAAAGGACTGACTCCATGGTGTTCTAAGTGTTTAATTAGATGCCGCCTGTGCTGTCATCTGTGAAAGTGAAGCCCACATTAGCATTGAACGTGCCTTCCGCCTTATCGCTAGTCTTTAAGAATGCCGTCGCTTTGCCTGTAGTACTGTTTTGTTTTAAATCCGCAATTTTCTTGTTCGAGGCGCTTAATTCAGCATTGCCAACAGCCATACCCAGAGCCGCGCTTCCGGTTGCTCCGCTGCCCCCAGTCATAGGGATACCGGTCGTGCTGTCGTAGCTGTCAATGGTCACGGTAACTGTCCTTTGTCCTGAATAAGGCGTAGTACCAGTATCACTGGAATTTTTATCAAACAACGCAAAATCCAGTGATACACCTTTAGCAGCATCGCTGTTATAGTCGGATACCGTAACTGTTTTCGGATAGGAAACCAGCCAGTCTGCCTTATCCGTCGTTGCTGAATTCGCTTTGTACGTAACGCTGATGTCTCCCTTTGCGTTTTCTTGGGCGAAAACGGGTAACGCCACGGTGCTGAGCATTGCGGTTAAAGCGATCACACCCGCAACCTTTTTCATTGTACACTTCATTGTGCTTTCCTCCTGTGTATTTTTAATATAATCAACATCAGTGTGTCTCCTGCTGATGCAATTACCAATATCGTGAGCAGGTTTGACAAACCGGTATTGCCTGTAGCAGGCGCGGTTACCCGGTTTCCATCTCCTTTTGAGACTTCCTGCGCCGGCGTTTCTTTCTCCGCCGTATAATGAATTACCATATTGCCTTGATGGACATCCTCTTCCGCGAAAACGGGACTGCAAAAGCACGCCATCAGCAACACTAGCAAGAAAATATAAAATATTTTTTTCACTTTTCCGCACCTCCTTATGGCCCTGGGGAGATATAGAAGAGCGGTGTCTCCCCAGACGCCAAACTGGAGCCTGCGTTAAAGGTTCCCTTGTAAATCTCATTTCCACTCTGTGATACCGTATTAAACCAAAGCTTTTCAGTCTGGACAGCGCCAGAAGCGCCTGACGAACCAAGCAGAGCCACGCTCACATACCGGCTGTCCGCCGCGCTGCTCTGCAGCGGACTTCCATCCTCGTCACACGCTGTAACCTCAACTGTCTTACCGGGGTCATTCACAGATGTCAGGTCAAAGGATTTTAACACATCCACATTTATGGCTTTATCGTTGCCATAAACCTGCTGGTACGAAATCGTCACGCCTGAGCCGGCATGTTTCTGATCCGGGTCGTTCAGGTTTGAGTTGTTTTCTGTCAGGACAATATTCATGGGGATGGAAACAAAATATTCCGGCGCAATATCCTTCCATACCGCGGTTAAGCGGATACTTTTATTATTGGCGTCTGGGCCAGAGGAGAACGAATACACTGTTGGGGTTTGTCCTGCTGAAAGCTCCAGACCCGGCTTCTGGATCCATTGACCGCTGTCATCAAGCTCCTCCACAGTCCAGTGGTCAAAGGCCTTACCCGCCGGATACTGGTCCACGGTTGGGAATTTTATGACTGCCTTGTTGCTGCCGTCATAGGTCCGGTAGACCTTTGTATCGCTGATATCTTTAAACGGCACATTTTTGTCCTTTTGGTAAAGGACCTCCAGCCCCCGGTCATACTTTACCGATGCCAGTTCCTCATCCGGCTGGGTGATTTCATGCTTGATGACCGATGTCGCAGCATTATGGTAGTACGTATAACCATCCGCCGGATTGTCATAGGTTTCCGCAAAGTTGGTAAAGGTGATTTTGGAACCGGTAATAACCTCCACTGTTTTCCTGTCAAAGGCGGTTGTGTTATACTGTGCAGCGGTAGTACCGGCGGCAGTCACATTCTGCAGGTATTTGTTCACTTCGCCGGTTAACGTTTGACCCCCGGTGCTTGTTCCTTCTTTATAGATCGGGGTGAATTTTACCTTGAGGTTTCCAGAATACATCAGCAGATTTAAGCGTTCCTGCTCTGTCTCGTTTAATGTCTTTTTGGTGTTCCAGGAATCCAGTAAGATGCCCGCGTCCCGGCGGAAATAATCCGAGATGCTGACAGTATCGCCCGGTCTGAAATATACCGAGTTATCAAGCGACTTCGCCAAAACCAGTTTGTAGTCCGGAGGTAATAATTTATTATCCGGCGCTGTGATCTCTCCTGTAAACCCGACAAATGTTTGGCCCGGCTTTTCCGGTGCCTGGTAATTCGGGTTAAATGTGATTTTATCATTCTCCAGCAGGTCAAAGGTTGTTCCGTTAGTTCCTGGCACCACGATGTTGTTGGGTGCTGTTCCGTTATTTTGTATATCCAAGGTGATCTTATCTGTCTTCACATCAATGGCCCGCATATCATGTTTCGTTTTCAAACTCTCAACCGGCATGAACATTGTGTATTGGAATGAACTGACATCTTTTCGATTCTGATTTGGATTAAACCACGAATAACTTCCCAGTGGAAGAGTGGCATTATGATTCTCCTCCTTATTTTGAATTTCAATTGGTACATTTGTCATAATCGGCGTCGGATCTGCTCCATAACTCTCTATTCTGGGGTTTGTGTACCCCCATTTTGGCGTGATTTCAAATTTAAAAAACGCGTCCGTATCCGCTGCCCACGGCACCTTGCCATCCGGTATATTTCTGTTATACACTGCCAGCTTATCTATAAATATACCGCCAGGGGCTATGCTCTTAAAGCTGATAAGCTTGTCATCCCCGCCATCTCCATTGTTGTTCTTTGTATCAGAGTCCAGATAGCAAGTATCATACTGTCCATTTACTGAACCAAGCGAAATATTTTCGAGGTTACGGAAGTAATGCGGCCCCTGCACACTGCTTGAAGACTGGGTTTTCAGGTAAAAGCTGTTTTTCATGTTTTCGATCTTCACATGCGCTTTATAACTAGGATATGGGGCTGTTGGTTTAAATCCTGTCTTTAGAGACTTATTGGTAAATACAGATTCCTCCACGGTTATTGTGATCTTAGCGCCATTGGCTGCCGTATATGGTTCTAGTGTCATGGGTGGATGGGCTGTCGGATCATCCGGGTCCACTGTCTGGCCCGGATCCCAAAGCGGAATTGTTTCGACAATCGGGGTGCCGGCAGAATAATCTTCGCCATTTGGAAAATAGCAGAGATTCAAGGTCGGCGCAGGCCACATATAGAAAGGCGGCGATCCTGTGCTATAACGGCTGCTCACGTATTCAAAATCTAATGCCTGGTCACTGTTAAACGTACCAGTGGCTATATCTTTCGTGACACCTGCTTTTATGGCGACTGGCGTTGAAGCACCGCCAAGAACCTGCATACCCAACAGATATACATCGTTGTTATTACTTGCCCCGTAGCGGACGTCTTCTGGTGTATAATTCCCGGCTGCATCCGTTGCTGTCCATGTGGTTTCACCTATTTCCTTATAGTTCTGCATGCTGGAGGTTCCGTCATAAAGGCCGTAAGTCAGTTTGCCGGTGTCCTTGTCTCCCACAACGGTCATGGTCACTGGCTGGTCCGGATAGTTGAAAGCGTAGGTAACGGTGCGCTCCTTGGGGTCACTTGTCACCTCTGGTTCCAGCGCCGGATTTTCAAAATTAAAGCTGATGCCAACCGCGTCCTGGCCTGGCGGCGGATTCTTTACGTAGTACCCCACAGGGTAGGTCAGCTGTACTTTTACCGGCGCTGTTGAGTTAGCGTAATAAATTCCACCCTTGTCTTTTTTCATACCGCTGAGCACATCCACACTAAAGCCTTCGGTTGCTTTACCGTTCTCAATGGTTACAGGGTATTCCGTGGTGTTCAGGGTAAACACAAAGGCCACCTGTGAATCCTTTGGCGCCTCGTAGGCCACATCAAAATCCTGGGCCGTCCCTCCGTCTTTCGCTACCGCATAATAAAATACTCCGCCAATTTCATCGTAATAGCTGATGGGATAGGTTTCCACTGCCGCGCCATCCGTAATCCGGATTTCCGCGTGGTCAAACCTATAGGGGCGTTGATCCCATTCCTGATTCTCGATGCCCGTAATATCTCCACCCTGAAAGGCGTATGTTCCCCTTGGGTTTATTTCCCCATCTATATACATGGGAATATCAATCGTGGCTGCCGCTCCTCCCCGCATTGCCTTCAGATCCCTGACCATTACCTGGTTTTGCGGCGGAAGCAGGTTCTCTACGCTTACTGAAATTTTCTCTTGCTTTTTTCCGGTTTCGGATGCATAATTCACTTTGAAATCATACACACCGTTTTCCGTTACATGATAGGACACCTTATCCGGATTAAATGTTTCCCCATCCGGGCCGATAATTTCTTCTACCTCCCCTGGGGCAGCGCCCTTTGACGCCTGTCCTACAATGTCCGCCTCTGTACCGTCTTCGCTCTTCTCTACATTAAATTCGTATCCGCTGTTCTTTGTATTCGCCGCTATAATCGATGTCGGTGAAACCACAGTGAACACTGTAAGGGACAGCATTACAAACACGACACACAAAGAGATCATTTTATGGAATTTCTGCTTATTTTGCAATATTTTCGCCTCGCCCTCTAAAGAATCGCCATCCTGCCTCCAAATCATGCTGCAATTAAAGCAATAATTAAAGGAGACTTCTGGTATAAATCCAATTACAACGGCAGTTAGAGAACTAAAACGAAAGAGGTAAATACTGCATTTATCCCAAATAATATAAAAAAGGTGCTGAGTTTTTATAAAAAACCAGCAAAATTTTAAATATCATCCCTTTTATTCTCTATTTTCCATCTACACATCCGTCTTCATTTTATTCCGAATGACCTTCAAATCCGTTCAAAACAACATTGACGATTTCTTTCTGTTTCTCATCCAGCTGGTCGTAGTGTTTTGCGACGAGATAAGCTTTTGGTGATAACTCTGTTGGATTATTCGATAATAAGTAGTCCACGCTCACACCCAGGTAATTTGCCACTTTTCTTAGCTTGTCTGCCCCGGGCTCTGCCGTTTTCCACCGGGAAATCGTACCATTGCCAAAATTCAGCGCTTTCTCCAGCGCTTTTACCGAGATTCCTTTTTGGACAGACAGCTCGTTTATTTTTTTATAAATCAACAGAATATTTTACCTCTCAATTTACTATTTTCGAAACAAATCTAAACATTCCCTTGACAGATCGCTGAAAATAATCTATTATAGACTCAACTAAAACACACAAATAATTAGAGTATTATCTAAAAATAGCTCTTAATCAAAAAGATTATTTGATTTACCTCAGCTTTATTTTCATTATATTCGATTTAACTCTAATTGTCAACATATTCTTTTTGATTTTTTTCAGATTTTTAGATTTAATTCAAAAAGGAGATTGAGATTGTGAATGTATTAGAGAGAATTCAAAAACTGGGCAAAGAAAAGGGGATAAGCGTTGGTTTTTTAGAAGAAAAGCTGGGCATTGGACGCGGCACCATTTATAAGTGGAACAAAAGCGCACCCAACACGGAAAATTTGGTTAAAGTTGCCGATTATTTTAACGTTTCTATTGATTATTTGTTAGGCAGGGATCATTCATTAAACGAAGAAGATGAAAAAGACATAGCAAAAATAATGGATAAAATGAAAAAGCAGCTTGCGAACGAAACAGACTGGGTGTTTGATGGCGAAGCCATGAACCCCGCGACAATAGAGCTGCTGCTTCAGGACATAGAACAACAGGAAAGAATCGTAAAGGCTTTAAATAAAAATTACATCCCTAAAAAACGCAGGTAATGGTCATACGCCGCCAGAAAGAAGTTGCCGAGAGGCTTGCAAAAAACTCAAAAT
>OAWD01001261.1_pt1 | contig 11272 bp, 6 predicted proteins | sample 1495361 | NCBI WGS metagenome assembly OAWD01 (sample SAMEA2580130, study PRJEB22360) | human gut metagenome | biome: human gut; feature: human-associated habitat; material: faeces | place: Denmark | collected 2008/2010 | reverse complement strand
GAATAATTTTTATACTCTGTATGGACACCATTATCATTTATTATGATTAAAAATCTAGTATTTCCTTTATCAAGCATTTTATTAGAAAATTCAAATTTATATGGATTTTCTCTGTTCCAATATACATATTTTTTATTTGTAAAATCATCTTGTACTTGATACAGCTCTTTATCATAATTAACTAAACATCCAGTTATACGGATGTATGAATTTGTATAGCTATTATCTGTTATAGCCATCACATCACCCTCTCTGGAACATTCATCCTATTATATTTTTGTTTATTCAATAAATATTTTTTCTTATTTAACAAATTAGTGGTACTCCTAGATTTTGTTAAGTAATCTGCTATGGTTCTTGTATTATCTGTTTTTAATTTCTTATTTGATAATTCTATATTTAGTTTATCCTCTTTAAAATCTTGTGTATAACCAACAAAATATACATGTTCTTCATAACACTCTACATTATTATAAAGAACTATTATATCTCCTAGACTTAAACATCCTTGAAAGTGTTGCCTAAATCCTGTATCTAAAATTCTACGCAAAAAATTAACAACATCTATTGAATAAACTGTTGTTGGTTTACACTTTAAATCCAATTCCCTTTTGCCTGCATTAACAAAATCATCAACATTTAAAAAAGAGTCGTTTGAAAAAGTATCACAATATATAAACTCTTTAAGTTCTTCTAAAAGTTCATAGCTAAATATTAAATGTCCGTCTTGGTCTGTTGCTGTTTCTCTTTTACATAATATATTTATATTTATTATGCTATCTTCAAGCCCTTTTATTTCTTGTTCTAACCTTTTTATTTCAACTTCAAGTATAGTCTCCTCATCTTTTAACTTAGTAAGTTCACTTTGTTTTAATGCTACATTTTTATCGTCTTTAGCATTTTTGTAAGATACTATCATTTTTTCGCATATCTCAATATTAGCAATAATCATCTGCCATTTATTACTTTTTTTAAGTCTCTCAGCTTCCTTGGTATTTTTTATTTCAACCAATTTTGACCACTCTTTTTTTCTAACAGCAACCATTTCTTCATATGTCATCATTGCATTAACTAAGCCTTCACTCATTTCCCCATTTTCTAGAAAATACGAATAATTCTCTAAATATTCATATCCAGTAGGTACTGCACTTATTATGTCCATTTCTTCTCTTCCAATTAATTTTAATCTTGTAACAATATCATTTGTACTATTAGTTTTTTTATTAGACTTTATGTAATTATCATAAGTTAAAACTAACTCAATATTGTCTCCAAAACTATCTATATCATACAAATTGACTTTTTTATTATATGTGTCAAACTGCACAACACATGAAAACTCTTCCTTGATATCTTTAATAAAAAAATCATGCCAATTACTACTAACACTCTCTTGTATTCTTAATTTTTCAACTTTATCTCCATGTTCATTCATTTCATATGCAACTACATCATCCACATGACCAATAGACCAAGATGTTTCTTGTTTTAAGTAGTTGTTTAAACTTATTACTCCATTTTCTTTATCATCTGAAAATAATTGTATTGCTACATCTTCTATATTTATATCTATTTTTGATAACTTTATTTCAGCTGAATATGCTTTGACTATTTTATCTTTATTATCATTAATTTCTATTTCCTTTATAACAAAATACTCTCTATCATCTAAACAAATAAATCGTTCTTCCTTTATTTCATCATATAATACATACCTTATATTTTTTAGCCCATTTCTATCATATATAAATTTAGGAATTGTAAATTGTATCTCATCCATACTATCTATACTTCTACTTAATGTATCAATAAATCTAATATTAATCTGTCCAACAGCACATTTATTTATTTTACATAAAACTATTTCATAATCTCTTTTTAGTTCTTTAAGATTAATTTTCATAAATTACCTCGCTATAGGATATTCAGCATTTATAATAACTTCACAATTTCCAGTAAATTTCAATGTATTTTCTCCCTTTTTTAATTCAATCCATTTTCTATTTACTAAATTAAATCTATTGTTTTTATTTTCATCAAGGACAGTATACATTAGGTTATCTATAATTATTTTTTCATTCAATTTTAGACCTGCTATTTCCAAGCGTTCAGATTTAATAGTTATATTTTCTACTGTTATATCTTCATCACTTAAATTTTTAATTTCTAAAATAGGTGCATAGTTAGTATCAAGATTACTGTAGTTAGTTACAGTCACCTCTCTGTTCTTTTTTATAGTAACAGCTTTTTTTAACTTTCTATAACTATAATTTGTATATGGTTGAAAAGTAATTTCTAACAATCCCTTTTTATCAATGTTAAATTTTTTAACTATCTTCTTCACTTTTAAATAATAAGTTAATTCCACATTATCATCAGATACAAACGGTTTGAAATCCTTTTTTATAAGCCAGCTATATATATCTTCAATTGTATAATCATCCCATTCTATAGGATTATACATATTATCTACTCTACATAAATTAATATATATATCTTCTGTACTTTTGTCACTTTTTGAATAATAGTAAGGATTATTATTATATGTATTATCTATTTCTAATTCCTCTGAATATATAAAACCATACTCATTTAATACATCTGAGTCTTGTGTAACTGATATTACACCTTTTTCACTTGATGATATATTGTCAAACATAAAATGCTCTGATACAAACAATTTAATCACCTCTTCATTTTTCTAATTATCTCATCAACCACACTATTTTTTATATCTTTACTTAACTTTTGTAAGTCTGCTATTGTATTTCTTGATACATCACCTTGAATAACTACCAATGGTTGATTAAACTCTATATTAATTTCTTGTGTGTTTTGATTATTGATACTCCTTTGTTGTGGGTTATATCTTTCAGATGAATAATCTACATTAGGATAATTTATGCTTCTTCCACCTTTGCCTAAATTCAAATTTTCCATTATCTCAGCATATTGTTTAGCAACATCTGTAGCAACTTCTAAATTTTTTACTAATTCATCTTTTATTAGCTCTCCTGTTATACCTAGACCATCTCCATAATCATCTAAGAATTTTAACATAACATCTTGAAGATTTTTAACTTGACCATCTATATCTTCAAAGAGTCCACTTTTTAGTGCCTCTTTTATCAGTTCTTTTATTTTACTATCAGAAAACTTTTCTTCTAAATCCTTAACCGCACCCTCTGCTTCATTCTCAAGCCTATCATTTTCTTTATCGAACATATCATTTACTTGTTCGTCGATTCTGTCTTGAACCATCTTTTCTAAGTTCTTTTGTTCTTCTTTTAATTGTTTTATAAGCTCTTGAACTTTCTTTTGACCAGAAAGGGTTGTATCTCTTTTTGCTAATTCAAGATTTTTCTCTATATCCTTTATCTTTTGTAACTGTTCATCCTCTTGATTCTGATAATCAGCTTCTTTTCTAGCATCATTATAAGCTTCTTTTTCTTTATTCAAAGCATCTGTACGCTTTTTTAATTCTTCATCTATAAGTTTTTTTCTTTCTTCTAGTTGCTTTTTATATATATCAGTAATTTGGTTTTCAATATCTTTAGCTATATTAAGTTGTTCTTTATAAGCATTCTTAATAGATGTGCTAAGTTTTTCCCAATCTTTTACTGCATCTGGTAATTTATCTCTTTGTATAGTTAAGTATTCATCTACCAATTTAGTTATTTTTTCTAAATCTTCACTATCTTGATATTTATTTAGTATATCATCAAGATTTTTTATAGTCCCTTTATCATCAAATTGAAATCCGAATTTACTTAAATCTGTTTGATAAACTTTTATAGCACTTTTATATGTATTAATTAAATCCTGTTGTACTTTCTTTTGCTTCTCTATCAGTCTTATTTTTTCTTCTATTAAATCAGTTTTTTCAGAACCAGAAGCATTATTTATTTTTTCTTCTATTATATCTATTTCATCTGAATACAAATCTTTATACATATCAAGTTCTTTGATATGGCTATTTTTTGAAAATAGTTTTTGTTGCCTGTTTAACTCTTCTGTAATATCTATATTTTCTTTTTTCTTTTTGTTTAATTCTTCCCATTCTTCTATACATTTTGGAATATCTGTTAAGGTTGTTTTTATATATTCATCAATATATTTGTTTACATCATCTAAGCTTGTTTTTTCTTTATCATAAGCCTTCTGTGCTGCTTCTGCTTGTTTTTCTAATGCTTCTTTTCTCTTCTCATTTTTTTCATTACTAGCTCTATCTGATAATTCTTTTGCTTTTTTTTCTAATTCAGCAGCCTTTTTTTCACGTCTTAAAAGTTCTTCTTCTGCATTTTTAAGATTGCCCTCATTATTGAATTGTAACCCATATCCTTCTAATTTACTTTTAGTAACTGTTTGTTTGAAAAGCATCTTATCTTGTAATTCTAGTTGAAGCCTTTGTTGCTCTTCATACAATTCATTTTGTTTTTGTAAATGTTTTATTTTTTCTTTTCCAGTTGCTTTTTCGGCTTTCTTATCTAATAAAGTTAATTCATTATTTACTGCTGATATCCTATTTTCTAATTCTTGAAAAAGGTTGACATTATACTTTAGAGAATCTCCCATATTACCCATATTAATTGGAGTTTCTGCTGTTTTTCTTAATAATGGTACACTTGACCTAATAGGTACTTTTCTTGTTGGAGTTTCAACTCTTTTCAAATTAATTGGTATAGATTTTCTGCCATCTTCTGATTGTTCGTCAGTACCTCCACTATTATTTGTTCCACTAGTACTTGTTGTAGTAACTTTGTTTGTAACAACTTTAAATGTCGTGGTAAATGTCTTATTTCCATACTTTGATACATAGTCAGATACATTGCTTTTTAGTCCTGTTACATTCTTACTTGCAAGTGCTGTCTCTGTCTTAAAAGTAGTTTTCTTTGTCTTATTAGTATTCTTCTTATCATAATCGGAAATATTTTTTTTTAATCCTGTTACATTCTTACTTGCGAGTTCTGTTTCTGCTGAAAAAACAACCTTTTTATTCCCTGCGAATGATTTAATAACTTCATTCATCTTGTTTTTTAGTAGCTCTAAATTTCTTACTGCATCTGTAGTATTTGCTTGTACATCAATCTTGTATTTTCCATCTTCAACTTTTTTAGACATCTCTACAAGCTGGTTAATATCTTTTACACTTTCTTCTACTTGCTCGTTATTAACCTTTGTCTCAACTACCTTACCATCCACCTTGTCAGTTTCCTTATTTAGCTCTTGTGTATCTTTTTTTGCCTGTTCAGCACCTTCTAATTTCACATTCTGAGTTGATGTTTTACCATTATTCTTTTCAAACTCTTTATTTGCTTGTTTTGTTTCTTCTTTACCTTCTACTTTTATTCCTAATTTAGCTAGATATTCCTTATCTTTAAAATTTTTCAGAAATTCTTCATAATTTTTGGCTTGATTAATTGCATCCGTATTTTCTAAGATAAATTTAGTTTTTACTTCTTTTGTAGCATTAATATTATTAAATATTTCATCTACCAAGCCAATTTTGCTTGTATCAATTTCACCTTTTTCAATAGCTGTATTAATTTTTATTGTAACTTTATCTTTGCTAAACTTGTCTTTCACTTGTTGCTCTATGTTATTTTTATCAATTTTAGATGAATCTATCTCTCCAGCAGTTATCTCTAAATCTTCTGTTACTTTTACCTTCCCTTTTCCAAATAGCTTATCTGCTTCTTGTTGTAAAATATTCCAGTCTGGTTTTTCTTGTTGCAACTCAAATAGCAAGTCTGCTGTAAATTTAATTACCTCTTCTGAGTTAGTTATATTCCCATTAGCATCTTTCTTAATTAAACTACTTGTAAATTTTCTTATATCTTCTGGTATATTCTGATTATTTGTGAAATCAATTACAGTCTGTACATTAACATCTTTATTTTCTGTTATTTGCAATCCTTCTATTGCTGAGTTTAATTCGTCAAATTGTCTTTGAGCTGCAACAGCTAGACTATCACCACTTTCTAATTCTTGTCTAGTTCTATTGAACTTTTTCAAAAATATATCTGTAGAGTCTGTTGTTCTTAAAAATTCTTTATCTAATGAAGTTAATAGTGATATCCAATCACTTGACTTTGTCCCTGTCGCTGTTGCTATTGTCTTTGCTAGTTCTTGCATCTTAGTGTTATATGAAGATAAGTCTCCATCTTTTGATAATGCTGTATTTGCATCTTCTATTTGTTTCTTTACACCCTCTAAATTTATTTTACCATCCGAAGCTGATTTAAATAATTTAGACATAGATATTTCAGCTTTTGCAAATTGTTCATCTGTCTTTATACCAGAAAAATCTAATAGACCTTTGAGTTCATTGAATTGTTTCTTTGCATCATTATTTTTACTAGATTTAAAAACGCTTCCCATAGTGGTACTAGCAAATATACCTTCTTCAACTTCTTGTGCAACTTTTTTAGCTGCTTCTATATCTCTTTCATTATTTTTTTGTGCATCCTGTGTAACTTTCTCTTTCTCTCTTAGATGGTTTTTGTATTTCAGTAAATACTTTTCTCTGTCTTTTCCCTCTGTATTTCTAATTTTACCTCTTAAAACTGCACCTTCCTGCTCTAGTTTAGCCATATCAGCATTATATTTTTGTTGTACAGTTTTAACTTTTTCTATATCTGTTTGCAAAGAATCCGCTGCTTTACCTACAACTTTATTTCCATCCTTATCACGTTTTCCAGCCTGTTTTTCCATCGCAATTTTAGCATTATCTTGTTTATCAAATCCGATTAAACGCTCTTTTTTTTCTATAGCTCTATCTAACTCTAAACATAACTCCTCTGCTGAGCCTTTCATACTTAGAATTGGATTTCCATTTTCATCATAACCACTTACAAGCTCTGGCATTAAATCAGCTATTTGTTTCGTTAACTCCTTTAGTCTTTCTGCTTCTTCATTACTCAACTTAGATTTACTTTTTAATGTATCATATTCTTTTGCTATATAACCTATCTTTTCTTTTGCTTCTTGATATCCTTTTTTTTCTCTCTCTAAGCTTTCTATATTTTTCTTTCTTTGTTCATATAATTTGCCATCTTGAACACTATAATCATGTAAAGCCTTTACCGCTACTCCAATACCTGCGACTGCAAGTAATGCAAAAGCTCCTTGCAAAGAAAATAATTTAGTAGTTAGATTTCCTAATTTAGTTAATAAACTTGTTGATGTTCCTGCTGTAGCTGTCATAGCTGCTTTTATATGTCCTATAATAAGCGTTAAATTTCCTCCAACAATAATCAATTGTCCGAATGCAATAAGGATTGGTGCTAAAGCTGCTGCCATAGCTGCCATCTTCACAATAGATTGTTGAGAAGATTCACTAAGATTAGTAAACCAATTTGAAAGTTGTGTTATTTTTTCTATTAAACTCGCAAGAACAGGCTCCATTGCCTTAAATGCTTGTATACCTGCACCTTCTAAGGCTGATTTCATATTTGTAATTGCTCCACCTAAATTATCTTTCATTGTTTTGGCAACTTCCATTAATGAACCTTTTGAATTTCTTAGGTTATTTTCTAAATCATCATACTCATCACTAACTCCTGCCAACATTTTCATTAAACTGTCATACTGCGTCTTGCCTCCAACCATTGCAGCATATTGTGCTTGCTCTGCTTCTGTCAATTTAGAAGTTCCATCTGCTGTTACTCCAAGCTTTTGAGCCATTTCTTTTAATACTTCAATTGTATCTCTTTGCTTCCCTGTCTTCTTATCAAATAAAGATATTTTTAATTTTTCTAATGCTTTACCTGCTTGACCAGCCTCAGTTATTAAATTTGAGAATACTGATATAATAGCATTTCCTGCCTCTGAGCCTTTTGTTCCTCTATTAGCTAATACTCCTAATAATGCTCCTGATTTTTCTAATGGCATATTTAAATTTTTAAACATACCTCCTGCAACAACATAAGCCTCTAACATCTGTTGCATACTTGTATTAGACTTTCTTTGTGCTTGAGCTGTTATATCTAAGTATTTAGTAAAATCTTTACTTGCAATCCCTGCCGATGACATACTGTCTGTAACCAAATCAGAACACAATGCTAAATCCATACCCCCAGCTTCAGCAGCTCTCAATACTGGTTCTATTCTTGATAAAGATGTCTCTACATCCCAACCTGCAAGTGCTAGATATGTAAGTCCATCAGCCGCCTCACTTGCTGAAAATGAAGTTCTAGCTCCAAGGTCTTGCGCTTTTTCTTGTAATTTTTGAAATGATACACTACTTTTATCTGCAATTCCTGCTGTTGCTTGTAGTTTAGACATACTTGTATCAAAATTAACTCCTGCCCTTGATGCTGCTACTCCAAGCATTGTAAGTGGCATAGTTACATACATTCCTAAACTTTGCCCAACACCTTTTATTTTTTGCCCTGCTGATACCATAGATTGACCCATAGTATTAAATGGCATTTGTCTTAATTGAGCTGATAGTCTTGTTATATCAGCTCTTGTGTTATTTATTTCAGCTTGATATCTGTCTAGTGCAGCATTTGACTGTTCAATTTCATGTTCACTTTTATTATAAGCATCTTTTAATTGTAATAATTTAGCATGTAATTGTTGAGCTTCTGTTGAATTTGCTCCAAACTTACTTTTTGCTTGTTCTAGTGCATTTCTAGTCTGGTTAATCTCAGTTTTCAGTTGGCTATGTGTTTGTTTATTTTGAGTTAAACTTGTATTTAATTTTCTGATTTCAGATTCATAAATACTTAGCATAGCTTTATTAGACTGAATTTTTGCACTTAATTGTTGCATTTCATTTCCTAGTCTTTGAAAATATGTACCTGATTGATTTAATTCAGCACCTAATTTATTAAATTCTGATTCTGTAAGTGTGGTTTGCCTATTCACATTAGCAAGCTTTTGCTCTATTGTTTGTGTTTTATTACCAAGATTTGAAAATGCTCTAGTTGATTGATTTAACTCTGTACCTAACTTATTGATAGTAGATTCAGTTTGCTTAACATCAGAATTTAAGCGATTTAATTTTGAGCTAGTTTGTTGGACAAGTTGAGCTTGTTTTTGCCACTCTTTGCTACCTTTGCCAAGTGTAGCTTCTAAACTATCTAATTTTGACTTTTGTTCAGTTAATGTACTTTTTAGTTTATCTTGTTCTTGTTTTTGACTAATTAGTTTTTTATTATATAAATCAATTTGTCTAGCGGTCTTTTGAATCTTTGCATCTAATCCAACAAAACTATTTTCAAAGTTTTTAGTTCCATTCCCTGCACTTTTAAAATCTCTTTCTAGATTCTTTATTTCTTTATTTATACTAGAAATCTGTTTAGAGAATGAACCAGCTTCAAGAGCTAATTCGACCGCTAGTTTCTCAATAGTTTCTGACATTTGCCCACCCCATTACATAAACTCAGTTGTATCAACTGTTTCTTGCTTTACTACCTCTTCATTTACTCCATTATATTTTTTATGTGCATCTAACTGAGCAAATAGCTTTTTAGGAGTAATGTCCCAAAATTCTTCTCTACGCTGTAAAACTGTATACCACAAATATTGAAGATATTCAAAATCCCAATCTTCAACCTTTTTATTCTCTATTCCTTTTCTTTTTTTTTATCATCTTTAGGAAGCGAGTTTATTATTAATTCACCTGCATAAGCTTTTATCTTACCTATATCTTTTAATAACATATTATCTAGTATTTCATCACGCTTTAATTGTTTGTGGCATCTTTGAATACTTTGTATAATTATTTCATTTATAATCATAAAGTTTTCTTCTGAGTATCCTCGAATTATCTCTGGAAGCTTTAAAAAATCATTTTTCTTTCTAAAAAAATCTTGTATTTCAGCTAAAGCTCCCATATCAAGTTTAGCTTCATAAACAACACCATTCATTTTTATTTCCATTTTATTTCCATTCATCTTTTCACCTCTTTAGGGTATTGTATCTTTTTAAACCAATTATCTATAACATTTTTGTCACATGTTTCTGTATCTATTGAATAATAAGTTAAGTTTGTATTATCATCTTTTAACCCTTCAAAATTAATCTCTACCACATCTTCTGACATTGTTTCTTTTGTTGTGTTTGCATCTATAGAACTCAAGTCAAAAACAACATTATAAATACAATAGAAAATTTTATGTCCATTTGCTTTTTCTCTACTGAATAACAACCTTAAATTAGGAGAGTTACTGTTTTCTCCAACAGCAACTCCCTCGCTTTCAATATGACCAAAGATTAAATTTTGTTCTAATGAAGTTAAGCCTAATAGTCTCAACTTTCCTGTACATTCTATCGCTCCATTTATTTTGACTCTTTTTCTCCCTCTCACATATAAATATTTATATTGTTGTTTTACTTCAACTTCTACAGAGATTGCACCCAGTATTTTAATAGGTATAGAATCATTTGACATTTTACACACTCTTATATTATCTAATCCAAATAAGATTTTTTCTTCATATCCCATTTTGACACCTATTTAGATTTTTCTATATTTCTGAATCTGCTTTTATTTTTGGTAACTGAACCTCTGTAAAGAACTTTGATATCATATCTGCATCAACTTTTGTGTCTGTTGTATCTATTGTATAATACCAATATCCATCTTTCCCTACCAGTGCTGTAAATTCTAGCTCTGTTTTAGTCTCTTCTATACTATCCTCTGTTGTAACTGCTGCTATAGAAACAGGGTTAAACTGGACATTATATATTACTGTTAGCAAACTACCACCATCAGCCTTATCCTGTGCAAATAATAGTGCCAAGTTTGGTGGTATAACATTATCCGCAAGAGCATATCCACCACTCATATTTTCAGTTCCACCCAATAAACATTTTTCATCTGTTGTAAGACCTATTACACCTAATTTACCAGAACCTTTTGATATCTTTTTATTATTGTAAATACCTTTATTATCTGCATATATTGTTTTGTCTCCAATTTCAAAGTTTGCTTCAACTTCCTTTGCTCCCACTATAGCTACAGGAGTCACATATCCATCTTCACTAATCTTTGCTACATGTATTTTATCCATTCCATAAACTATTTTCTTTGTATAAGCATCCATTTTATAATCCACCTTTTCTTTTATATTAAAAAAAGACTACTAAATTGTAATCTCTTCTCTTTGTTTATATATAAAATCAATGTTCTTTCCATAGTAATCACCAGTTTTAGGTAAATCTCTACAACCATCAATTTTAAATTTATTCAATTTCATTTTCTTTTTAATTTCTTTATAAAGTTCTGCATCTATAGGATTTCTAAACCAATAATTTACTG
>OAWD01001254.1_pt1 | contig 11323 bp, 11 predicted proteins | sample 1495361 | NCBI WGS metagenome assembly OAWD01 (sample SAMEA2580130, study PRJEB22360) | human gut metagenome | biome: human gut; feature: human-associated habitat; material: faeces | place: Denmark | collected 2008/2010 | reverse complement strand
TGATCGGCAGGCTGCCGAGCAGGAGTAGAGCGGTGAGTAACAAAGTTAGTAATTTTTTCATCGTATCCTCCATATTTTAATTTGTTTGATGGGCAAAGTATAACATGCCTGCGGCCGACAGGGCAAGATACGTGTAAAGAAAGCTTAAGACAAAAAAGAAAAAGGACTGCTGCAGCAGTCCTCAGAATTTGGTTTAATCAATGGGGAACATTTCCACGATCACACGTTCCTCGTCAAAATCATGGAAGGTAAGGCGGCGGTTTTCGTATTCGCACTCGCCGCGCTGGTTGTCATAGGGGTCGGCCCGCAGGTAGGTTTTCGGCGGATCAAAGTCCAGCTGGAATTCGGAATTGGCGGCCATACGGAAGGGCTCCAGATTGCCGAAATAGAAATTCCAGCGGTTTTCGGCGCCGTTTCTGTAGGCGCTGCCCCCAAAGGAGCAGTCACAGTGCAGCCAGCCATAGGGCGCGATGTAGAACATGGCCCAGTCGTGGTTGCCGATGCTGGCCGGATTGACATAAGAGCCAGACTGCCACTTGGCTGGGATGCCCGCGCAGCGGCACAGGGTAATGAACAGCAGGGCCTGAATGCCGCAGTCGCCCTTGAGCCCGGTGGCCATGTAGTCCGGTATGTTGGTGATGGTCAGGTACTCACGCACGTAGGAGTAGTGCACCCGGGTGGTGATAAAGTCATAAATTTTGCGGGCCTTGACGAGCGGGTTGGTTTCGCCGCCAGTCAGCTCTTCGCACAGGGCGCGGATATAAGGTGAAAAGGCAATATGGGGCAGAAGCTCCTGGGTTTCAAAATCCGGCTGCTCTGCGTCTACCTTGTCCGGGTCCAGCTTCACGTATTTCGCATGGTTTTCATAGGAATATTCCACGGTAAAGGTGTCGCCCGCCTCCAGTGGCTTTTCAAAGTAGACGGTGCGCTGGCCATAGGTTTCGTCTGCGATCTTGACCGGCTCTGGTGAGATGTCAATGAGCTTAATATTGCTGATCTGATCGGCGTTCTGCGGAATGGGCAGATAAACACGGATTCGGTTGCCAAGCTCCTCGGCTTCTTTTTTGATCTTAACGGTGTGGCGGATGTGGATGAAGTAGTTCTTTTCACCCTTTTCAATCATTTCGTTGACGGTCTCGTCCAGGATTTCTACTGGGCTTACCTCGATGGTCTTCTGGTCTTCATCCACCTCGATGTCCTTGTATTTCGGGACAGTCTTTGCGATGCTGGCCACAAACATGTCCTGGAAGTGTACGACACCGTTCACGTAGATCCAGTCTGCATAGCCGTCATCCTTAAGGGTTTCCAGGTCTTCACGGGTAAAACCCGGAACCTTTTCCTGCATCATTTTCAGGGCCTCGTCATAGGGGTAGGGGTACTGCATGGGCAGCTCAGCCAGTATGGAAAGCTCCAGCGTAAGGCGTTCGGCCAGAGCCTTTGGAATGGGGCGTGTCAGATATTTTTTAATGAGTTCTGCCGCTTTGTCGAAGTCTCCCCAGGCTTTGAGCAGGGCGATGTCCTCGGGCAGGTTTGTTTTAAGGGCTTGCATGTTGTTCATTTATTTCTCTCCTCCTTATATCAGCGTTTTATTTTAAATTCTCTAAAACCTTTACCAGGTAATCCCAGGTGCGGGCTGTCGATGAGATGGACAGGCGTTCCTCCGGGGTGTGGATGTCCTGCATGTCTGGTCCGATGGACACGATGTCGAGCTCTGGCAGCTTGGCGGAGATCAGGCCGCATTCCAGGCCAGCGTGGATGGCTTCCACGGTCGGGGTCTTTCCGTACATTTCCTCAAAGGTTCTGCACATCATGTCCCTCAGGGCAGATTCCCTGCGGTATTCCCAGGCCGGATAGGAGGACGCTTCAGTGTAGGTGCCGCCCAGATATTCGGTAAAGGCCCGAACCCTGGCGCTCAGGGCTTCCTTGGCAGTGCCGATGGAGCTGCGCATGGCAAAGCTGACGAGGAAGTAATCCTCTTTGGTGTACATAATCCCCAGGTTCAGCGAGGTTTCCACCAGTCCCTCAATGTCGAGGCTCATGGCCTGGACGCCGTTTGGTATCTGCATGAGCACAAAGATGGCGCGCTTCGCGGAGGCTTCGTTAAAAACCATGAAATCCCCTTTTTCGAGGGTTTTCAGACTCAGGGTAAGCTCTGGGTCCTTAGAGGCGTAATTCTTCTTATAGAGGACTTCCAGAGCTTTCAGGCGGTCGGTTACAGCCTGTTCATCGTTAGGGTCAATGACAATGGTGGCGGTTGCTTTTTTGGTGATGACATTGTCCTTGGTGCCGCCGGTCAGGTCGATGATATCAAAGCTCAGGTCCTGGGACAGGTCGTTCAGCAGAGTGCCAAGAAGCACGCTGGCGTTGGCGCCGTAGCGGTTGATCTCCTGTCCGGAGTGGCCGCCGTGCAGGCCGGATACGGCCAGCTCGCAGGACAGGCCGCTTCTGGCGGTGCGCCTGATATCAAAGGTGCAGTTGGCGCGGACACCGCCGGCGCAGCCGGCCAGAATAATGCCCTCGTCCTCGGAATCGAGGTTGATCATATAAGCCGCGTCGCTGACAGGAGTCAGGTCGATGGCGTGTGCACCCTCCATTCCCACTTCCTCCTCGGTGGTAAAGATCACGTAGAGCTTGGGATGGGGCAGGGTGTTGTTGTCCAGCAGTGCCAGACCGTAGGCCACGGCAATGCCGTCGTCGCCGCCCAGGGTGGTGCCGTCAGCAGTGATCCAGTCGCCTTCAATCATGAGCCCCAGAGGATCGGTTTTAAAGTCGTGGTCTGAGCCGTCAGCCTTTTCACAGACCATATCCAGATGGCCCTGCAGGATCACGGGTTTGGCGTTTTCGTAGCCTTCGCTGGCTTCTTTTATGATAATGACATTATTGGCGTCGTCCTGATGGCAGGTGAGTCCCCGCTCCTCGGCGAAACGGACGCAATAATCCGAAATTCGTTTTGTGTCAAAGGAACCGTGCGGAATTTCACAGATTTCTTCAAAATAGTGAAAAACCGGTTGGGGTTCCAGGGTGTTTAGTACTTTATCCATAGTGGACCTCCCGATAATAATTTGTCTTGAACCAGAGAAAAACAGCCGCTGCTGATGCTTCGGTAAAGTCAGATGATCGTTTGTGTTTTCATCTCCGTACAAGAATATATCATACACCATTTAGCGGGTTTAGTAAAGTGAGGAAGCTGGCAGAAAGTTTAAAAATACTCGAATATGGTAATTAAATAGTGGTCTTTTTGGGTAGAACAAGATATAATTAAAGATACGAAGTTTTGGCTGTTGATAAGGGCTTTTGGCGGATGCTCTCCGCTCCCGGCCTTTTCTGCGGCCAAGGGAAAACAAGTTGATTCAATTAAAAGGAGAGAGTAAAATGTCAATTAACTATGTGGATGTTTACAACGCTTATGGCAGCGACCAGCCGGCAGACAAAAGAGAACTGTATCATATGAACTGTGCGGAGGTTCTGCTGCGCACCGGGAATTCAGAATATGGGCTTAACCTGCCTGAGGAAGCGTTTAAAATGATGCAGGGCTTTGGCGGCGGCTTTAACTCTGGCCGGACCTGCGGCGCGTTCTGCGGCGCCCTGGCAGCCTTAAGCGCAATGTACGGCGAAGAGCGCCCCAGCACTCAGGACAAAGCAAAGAAGGCCTCCAAGCTTTTAGTCGAAGAATTTGAAAAGGAATTTGGCAGTCTGGATTGCAGCTACATCAAGGAACACCACCGCGATGAGGTAAAAGCCTGCGATCCTGTAAAACAACGTGCAGCCGATATTCTTGCGCGTGTCGTTGAGAAAATGAACGCGGAGGAATAGAGGCGGAAAGGAAACAGCGTGAATAAAGAAAACATGAGAGTTAAGGGCATCGAGCTTCTGGACCGCGCCTATGGCAAGTGGTGGATGATGCTCCTCGAGGGCATCTGCCTGGTTGTCATCTGCGGGATGACCCTCTTTTTGCCCGATGTAACCTTGTCTTTCCTTGTGATGGTTATCGGTATCTACCGTGTGGCCATGGGAGTTTTTTACCTGATTGTCGGCATCGCCAACCGGGTAGAGTACGGCATCAGCAATGGCTTCAGCTTTGGGCGGGGCATTGTCGATATTTTAGTGGGGGCGGCCTTTTTGCTCTGGCCCACCACCATCATATCCTTCTTTGTCGTGCTTGTGGGCATCTGGGCCATCATCACCGGCATTGTGCTGCTGGTCATGGGCGGCAGTTCTCTGGGCATGGGCCGGATTGTAAAAATTGTGCTCGGCGTGCTTCTGATCATTTTTGGTATTTTTACATTTATTAACCCTGTCGGGCAGGCAGTGTTCTTCATTGTCTTCCTTGGAATTGTGCTGGGGATTCTTGGGTTTTTCTTTATCATTCAGTCTTTCAGTATGAAAAAGAGCTATAAAGAGCTGAAAAAACTGAATGAAGGCTTCAAAGATTACGACGTGCATTAATTGAAAAGGTTGTATCTCTTTTTTACCCTTGAAACCATATAGAAATAAGGTTAAACTTATCCTAACAACTGTGTATCTTTAAGACATCAGGGTAAGATGAAATTATAAGAATTAAAGTGCAAAGGAGAAAAATTAAGTGAAAACAGTACAAATTAAAAACGACATTTACTGGGTCGGCGTCAACGACCATGAAACCTACCTGTTTGAGGGCATGTGGCCCATTGATCAGGATGGCGTGGCCTATAACGCCTATATCATCAACGACGACAAGGTCGCTGTTGTGGATACGGTAAAATCCTTTAAACAGGGCGAATATATCGAAAAGATCAAGTCCGTCATCGGTGATAAGAAGGTGGATTACCTCATCGTTAACCATATGGAACCAGACCACTCCAGCTCCATCGCCGATCTGCTGGCCGTTTATCCGGATATGCAGATCATCGGCAATAAAAAAACCTTCCCGATCATGAAGAACTTCTACAATATTGATAAAAACATCCTGGAAGTCGCTGACGGCGATACCCTGGATCTGGGACATCACGAGCTGCAGTTCTACATGACGCCAATGGTTCACTGGCCGGAATCCATGGTCACTTACGACGCAACCGACAAGGTTCTGTTCTCAATGGACGTTTTTGGCAGCTTTGGCAGCACCGACGGCAGTATTTTTGATGATGAAAATGATGTGGCTTCCTACGAGGACAACACCAGACGCTACTATGCCTGTATTGTGGGCAAGGTCAGCGGTCAGGCTCAGAAAGCGCTGCAGAAGCTGGGACCACTGGACATTCAGACCATCTGCCCGTCCCATGGCCTCATCTGGAGAAGCAATCCCGGCTACATTGTGGATTTCTATGACCGCATGAGCCGCTACGAAACGGAAGAGGGCGTTGTCATCGCCTACGGGACCATGTACGGCAATACGCTGCACTCCGCAGAGCTGCTGGCAGGTTACCTCAAGGACGCTGGCGTGAAGACTGTTAAATTATTCGATGTTTCCAAAACCGATATTTCCTACATTGTCAGCGACATGTGGAAGTACAAAGGCCTGATTCTGGGCGCACCGGCTTACTATGGGCGCATTTTCCCGAAAATGGCCAACCTGTTATACAAGGTGGAAGAAATTGGTATAAAGAACCACAAGGTGGGCTTCTTTACAGACTTTAGCTGGAGCAACGGGGCAGACCGTTACTTTAACGCATTTACAGAAAAGGCAAAGGCCGATGTGGTTGGCGACATGGTCAACGTACAGGGCCTGGCAGACGCAGAAGACGAGGCAAAGCTCAAGGCATTGGCAGATGCCATGGCCGCAGCCATTAAATAAGACGTTCGCCAGCCTGACCGCACTGGGAGGAGGATAAAAATGAAAATAGTAGTAGGTATGTCCGGCGGGGTAGACTCTTCCGTCGCGGCCCTGCTTTTAAAGCAGCAAGGGTATGACGTCATTGGCGTTTTTATGAAAAACTGGGAGGAAAAAGACGAGAACGGGGTCTGTACCGCCACCGAGGACTACGAAGATGTCCAGCGTGTGTGTGAGACCATTGATATTCCCTATTACACAGTAAACTTTACCAGGGAATACTACGACCATGTTTTTGCCTATTTTCTCGATGAATACAAAAAAGGCCGTACTCCGAATCCCGATGTTCTGTGCAACAAGGAAATCAAGTTCAAACGATTTTTAGACTACGCTCTGGGGGTGGTCGGAGGCGACGTGCTCGCGACCGGCCACTATGCCCAGAAGGATGTGCACGAAGGAAAATACCGCCTGATCCGCGCTTTTGACCACAATAAGGATCAGACCTATTTCCTCTGCCAGCTCGGCCAGCATCAGCTGGAAAATGTCATGTTCCCCATCGGGCACCTCGACAAAAAGGAGGTTCGTGAGATTGCGGAAAAGAACAACCTCATCACTGCGGACAAAAAGGACAGCACGGGAATCTGCTTTATCGGGGAACGCAATTTCACCAAGTTCCTGAGCCAGTATCTGCCCGCCCAGCCCGGAGAAATCCGGGACCTCGACGGCAATATCAAGGGCAGGCACGAGGGCCTGATAGATAATGCCTCGAGCAGCGCCGCGGCCTGGGCATTGGCGGACAGGGCACAGGCGAGCCCTGGTTTGTGGTGGAAAAGGACCTGAAGGACAATGTGCTTTACGTGGTTCAGGGTGAAAAACATCCGGCTCTGTATTCCAGATCGCTGGAAGCCACAGATACGAGCTGGGTGGCCGGCGAAGCACCGGACCGGGAGTTTGCCTGTACGGCCAAGTTCCGTTACCGCCAGCCCGACCAGGGCGTCCATGTCACGGTGAAGGACGATGGCGGACTGCACATTGATTTTGACAAGGACCAGAAAGCCGTCACCCCGGGCCAGGAGGTTGTTCTCTATGATGGCCAGGTATGCCTGGGCGGGGCGACCATTGACAGCATTGAGAAAATTTAATACAATACCATGCAAAAAGAGCGTATTCTCCATTTGACGGAGAACACGCTCTTTTTGTGTTCAGGTTAAAGGCATGATGTTTGAGAAATCAACCTCCCGGTTAAACGTGATGGCTTCCTGCCCGATACGGTCAAGCTCTGCCTTTGGCACCCCAAGCAGCATCTCCCGGGAGGAGCTCAGGAAATTGGCCATCTCTGCGATGTTCACTGTGCCAAGGGCCCCTTCCACATAGTCAATAACCATCTGCACCCGGCCGCCGTAGCCAAACTTCTGCGCCATATTGGCATAAGCGTCGTCCACGAAAATATGATAATCCTTGAGCGACTGATGGTAAACCTCGGTGATAAAGTCAGCCAGCTCGCTGCCGCCGTAGTTGGTCGAATGGACAGACTGGGCCTGGGTGAACTCATAATAAAACCGCTTTGTGTTTTCTTCGGTCAGCAGGTTTTCATAGTAGGGAATGCTGGCGTAGAAGTGGAGCTCCAGGGCGTTTAAGGGTTTTTGGGCATTTTCCAGCGTGTGGTCATAGAGGCGTTCAAGAAAAATTTTCAGAATGGAGGAGACAATCGCTTCCTTTTTCTTAAAATGGTAGGACAATGAGCCGAGAGCAATCCCTGTATCATCCGCGATGTCCTGCATTCTTGTTTTACTGTAGCCGTCACAGTAAAAGTGCTTTTTGGCATTTTCGATAATCCTTTCACGGGTACTGCTGTTTTTCTTCTTCTCTGCCATTGTCATTTTGCTCCTTTAGCGCATTTTCGGTATCGTGCTGATATGCAATATTATAGCAGATAATCCTCGAATTAAAAAACAAAAATACTTTTAATATTTACAAAATATACTTTTGCCTGAAAAACTTAAATTTTCCGATAAAATGATCGGAAAAACTTGACTTTTCAGGTAAAAGGAATTATACTTCAATTACAAGATGCTTATGTAAATGTTTTCCGGAAAAATCAAAAGCATACTGTAGAGGTAATATTGGCGTTGATACGTGTTTTAGGTATTGAAATCTTAGATAATATTGGAACAATTAAGATTTTTACTATGAAAGGGAGAGAAAAATGGCTGAAAAAGTTAAACCCAGAGTTTCTCAGTTTATCGTAACAATATTTGGTTTATCAGAACTGACGGCTTTAATGGTAGCAAGCCTATCGACAAGCTATTACTCATACTTTATCACGAATGTTTTGATGGTTGCACCGGCTGTAATGGGGACAATCCTGATTTTTACCAGAGCCTTTGACATTGGTACCCTGCTGCTGTCCGGCGTTGTGGAGGAGCGGATGAACCCGAGATGGGGGAAATACCGTTCCTGGCTGCTGCTGATGTGCCCCTTGGCGGCGGTCATTGGTATTTTACAGTATTCCAGCGCTGGCGGAACACAGACCGTCCAGCTCTGGATATCAGCAGTCTGCTATATTGTGTTCTTTGCGCTGTTCAATTTTGGGCGGACTGCGCAGCTGGCACTGCTCAACGCTCTGGGGGCCACCCCTGAGGACCGGGCCATGCTGTCTGCCAGAAAGGCCCAGTTTGCGGCAGTGGCAGGGATTGTGCCGCTGGTGCTGTGGTTTTCCGGCGAAACCAAGGATGCCACCTCCTTTGGCTTTCTGGCAGCGGTCGTTATTTTCCAGATCGTATACCTGATTCCTCAGATGGGGCTGTTTAAGGTCTCCAGGGAATATGACAAGCCAGAGGAAAAATCGGTGGCGGTCAGGAAAAAGCTGTCGGCCAAAGAGATGGCTGAGCAGGTCTTTAAGAATCCGCCGCTCATGCTCATGCTGGTGGCGGAAACCTGCAAGACGGTGTGCAATACCCTGGTGCTGAGCATGGCAGTCTATTATTTCAGGGTTGTTGTCAATAATCTGGAATTTCAGCCGGTCTTTTCAACCGCGATCAGCATTGCGGGCTTTGTGGGCTCCTTGATTGCCGGCCAGTTCATTGTAAAAAAGCTGGGGAAGAAAAACACCTATCTTATCGGCTTTGCCGCGCCGGCCATCGCGCTGGTATGCGCCCGGCTGTTTGGCGGTCAGAGTGATATCACCTTTATGGTAATCATGGTTATTGGCTGGTTCTTCTTTACCTTTATCGCGACACCTGGCCCTGCCATGTTTGCGGACTGCGTCGAATATGGAAAATTTAAAATCGGTAAGGAAGGGCGCGCTTTTATCATGTCGCTCTACACACTGCCCATCAAAATCGGCGTCCTGATCGCAGGCGGATTTTCGGGCTATCTTTTAGCCGCTGTTGGTTATTCGGCGGAGGCTGCGGTAACCCCGCAGGTGGTTTCAGGAATATTCAGCGCCATCACACTGGCGCCGGCCGCAGTACTGTCGGCTTCGTATGCATGCTTTTCTATAAATTGACAGAAAAGCGTGTCCGGGAAATTATGGAAGTGAACCGTCAGAATGACGGAGTTTAATGAAGCAAAAGGGAAATGGAGGAAAGACAGTTGGATGCGAATCAATTAAAACAGGAAAGACAAGCGGATTTAAAGGCAGTATATTCAGGCGAGGTGCCTAAGAGGGTGCCCATACATTTATCCTTTGCCTTTGAAGCGTCGGTTTCCTATGCCATTGATCAGGGCATTGTGGAAAAGGGGAAGAATCTCCGCAACATCTATTGGGAACCAGAAACCTGGTACGATATCTTTGACCGGGTCAATAACGACTTTTATTCCGATATACCGCTGGGGCCTGGCGCCATACGGTTACCGATTCTATACCAGATACTGGAGGCGAAATCCATTATCATGGGGGCCACAGGCGTCATGCAGCACCCTGAGGTGCACTCACTGGAGCCTGAGGAGTACGATGCTTTTATTGAGGACCCGTTCTTTTACATGTCGGAAACACTGATGCCGAGGTTGTACCCGGCTCTGGATACCACGCCCGGACGGCGGGCCATGGTTCTGGCACAGGCGGTCAAGGCCAACGCCGACCAGTTTGCCACCATCGGTCAGATGATGGGCAAGATCGCTGCAAAATATGGCTATCCAGCCGCGCCTGGCGGCCGCTCTACAGCCCCCTTCGATTATCTGGCGGATTTTCTCAGATCCTTTACAGGGATATCAAAGGATATGCGAAGGTACCCGGACAAGGTTGTGCAGGCCTGCGACGCGTTGGTACCCCTGATGCTGCGGGAGGGCGTTCCAAACCCGGACAGGCTGCCGCCGGATTACCGGGTGATGATCCCGCTGCACATGGGCAGCTTTATCAACAAAAAGCAGTTTGAGAAATTTTACTGGCCCTCCTTCAAAAAGCTGATGGATGGTCTGGTAGCGCCAGGAGCCGGTGTTGACCTGTTCGTGGAGGATAACTGGATGCGCCATATGGACTATCTCAAGACCTTTAACGGGTCGGTAAAAATGCAGTTTGAATACGGCGATCCAAAGCTGGTAAAGGAAAAGCTCAGCGGAACCCGCCATGTGATCACAGGCTTTTTTCCAATCTCACTGCTGCAGTTCGGCAGTGAGCAGGAGGTTAAGGACAAGGCTAAAGAACTCATTGACATTCTGGCCCCGGGAGGCGGCTATATCTTTGGATTCGACAAAGGTTTGTTCTCGCTGGAGGGCAATACCATTAAAAACCTGCACGTGCTGACCGACTTTGTCCGTGATTACGGTGTTTACAGATAAGGAGCAAAAAATGGACGATAGAAATCAGAGCTTTGAGACCAAAAATTATGTTAAATGGGATGATTATTTGAAAGATCATGATCATCTTTCAGATATTGAAAGGGCAAGCGACATCCAAAAATATGAGGACTTAGTATTCGCGCTGGTTCTCAGATTATTCAGATAGTATAGAAGCCCCGGCAGTGTCTGCTTGCCGGGGCTTTTTACTGGAAAGGCAAAAAAATGAAAAAGCGTATTACAGGAATTGTGCTGTCGGCCGCTGTTTTTATCGGCTACCGATTTGTGCCGGTTCCGCATGGATTGGAAATGTCTGGTATGCAGACCTTGGCGCTTCTTGTTATTGCTATTCTTCTGTGGGTGACAGAGGCTATGCCTCTTGGGATTTCGAGTATCTTTGTTCTGGTGCTCCCGATGTTTTTCGGACTGGCAACCATGAAGGATTTTCTGGTGGCCTTTCCCAATCCTACCCTGTTTTTCGTGCTGGCGACCTTTGGCCTGTCGGCAGCTATTTCCAAGGTGCCCACAGCCAAGCGCATTCTGCTCATACTGCTGGAAAAAATGGGGAGCAAGGTTCACCTGTTTATTTTGGCCATGATGCTGGCCACAGCGCTCATTTCCTCCATCATGTCCAACATACCGGCGACGGTGATGTTCATGGGGCTGGCCATCAGCTTTCTGGAGCTTTACGATTCGGAGGAGGAGCGCAGGCGCACCGGCAGAGCCATCATGATCGCCCTGCCCATCGCGGGCATGATCGGCGGGACCATCACGCCGGCCGGCAGCGCCACTCATTACCAC
>OAWD01001249.1_pt1 | contig 11398 bp, 10 predicted proteins | sample 1495361 | NCBI WGS metagenome assembly OAWD01 (sample SAMEA2580130, study PRJEB22360) | human gut metagenome | biome: human gut; feature: human-associated habitat; material: faeces | place: Denmark | collected 2008/2010 | reverse complement strand
GAAGTCTGCATCTGTCCGTTGACAAAGACATTTCCGCGCTCCGTTCTTTCCAAGCCCAGATTCTCCAATCCGAAGCCTTTCATTACCGGACGGCGCCCGACACTCATCAGAAGCCGTTCGGCAACGACGGAACCGGGACCGTCGGCTGTTTCATAATTCACCTGGATAAGGGAAGAAGCTTCGGCAGTATCCGGCATGACAGACACTACTTTTGCACTCAGCATGAACTTGATTCCCCGCTTGGCGTACTCTGCACGGAGCATACCCGCCAGCTCTCGGTCCATACCGCCTCCCAGTATCTCGTCCAGCATCTCGACGACGGTTACCTGCACTCCCAGGCTGTTGAAAAAAGAAGCGACCTCCATACCGATGACCCCGCCGCCGATGATGGCAAGCGAAGCGGGCAGTTCCTTGTTATCCAGTGCATCACGATGAGTCCAATAGGACACTTTGTCTATGCCGGGAATGGCAGGGACAAAGGTTTCGGAACCGGTGCAGAGCAGCAGGTTCTCGCATTCGTAGGTTTCTCCGCCGCACTCCACATGATTCTTGTCCGTCACTGTGGCCTCTCCGCTGACAATCGTCACACCATGGGCAGTCAGCTTTCCTTTGACTCCCAATACCAGCTTGCGCACTACCTTCTGCTTGCGGGCAATAATCTTGGGCAAATCGAACGATACTTCGGGCACACTGACCGCATACTTTGCAGCATGGCGGGCTCCGTCATAGGTCTTGGCCGAATACAACAAGGTCTTGGTAGGGATACACCCTTCATTCAGGCACACTCCACCGAGACTCTGCTTCTCAAATAGTACGACACTCAATCCTGCTTTTCCGGCAGCTTCGGCAGCAGTATATCCCGCAGGACCTCCACCGATAATGGCAACTTGGTATTTCATGGAATTAATGGTTAGTGGTTAATGATTAGCGATAATTTGTGCGCAAGTTAATAAAACCCGTATTATCCGGCAAAAAAGAGTACTTCTTTCTTTCGGAGAATACAGCGTAAAGAGGAAATAATTATCTTTGTCGTGCAGCATTTACAAAGAATGCCACGTCCAATGGACATAATCAAATAATAACCAACATGAAAACGACTGACTTATTCCAATCCATCCTTTTGTTCGCTCTTTTCCTTTGCGGCCTGACGGCTTGCAATGATAGCGATGAAATCCGCCTCTCGCCCTTTCAGGAAACTACCGTGAAGGGCGAAGCCTCTACCCTGCAGATAGACCTAACACGCGGCGACTGGCGCATAACCTCCATCACCACCCCATGGGGAGACCTCATGATGGATGGCAACAAGCTCCCACAACTGGAAGGTACGGGAAGCCTGCATTATAAATGGTGGGACTTGGAACGGGACACCGACAGCCATCTCATCCTGCACTTTAAAGACAACTTTGACTTAGGTGAATCCCGTAGCCTCATCATCAACCTTGAGATGAAAACGGGACTCTACAAGGAACAAATCATCATACACCAAGAACCGTGCACTAACTTCTATCAGATAGAGTCCATCGAATACAGCGTGGAAGAAGGTGACGGAGTGAAAGAAGCCGGAACAGGACCTGATAAGAGTACCTATAAAAATGAAAATCTGGGAAACACAACCGACAAGCATGACTACTATCCATTCATCAATAAATGGACAGAATACGCATTCATACCCGATGGGCACTCTGATGAAACCTTCAAAAGCATAGACCCGGAGAAACGTAGCATCTATCTGCCCAACCACATAGAAGACGGAAAAATAATCATGGGACAACAACTGTTATTCTTCATCAACCAAGGCAAGTATTACAAAGAAGACGAACTGAGATATAAACATTTTGAAGTAGACATAGTAGGTATGAAATGGAACATATACACTTCAACCATCTACTACAAACGGCTTCAAGTGACATTCACCGCCACTCTTTCACGTCCCGGTAGCGATACAAAGAAGGTACTCAAGGGTAAATTCATGCAGAGATACCCTTATGACTGCTCGGAAATACATCACGAAGTAAAGGATTCTTTAGAAGATTAGAGTCCGGTGTCTGTCAGACAAGACTCCACCTCCTCCCTGCTCAATGCCGGAGCTTGCCCATCGGCAAGCTTGCGGCATACCAACCGACCGGCCGCCAGCGCTTCCACCTTTGTTGCAAATGGCAGGCGACCGCTCAAAGCAGGTATAAAAGGTTGATATATCAGGGTATCGGCTCCATGCAGCACCACGTAGCCGTAACCGCCTTCCACCTCCATCACCCGGCATTTCAACTCATTGCCACCGCCGGCAGTATGACCCGAACAGCAAGAAAGGCATACCGCCATCACAGCCGGTACACCTATCTTTATCATAATAAACATCAGCTTCATAAGTTCCGTTCAGTTATGGGGCGAATCAGACTTCCTCTTCCTCATCGGGTAGAAGTTCGTACACATCATCAAAGTAGCTGGTACCACTTGTTCCTGTCAGCACAAAACCACGTTCGCCGGTAGAGAAACCAACGGCAGCCCTGCGCGAAGAAGCACCGGAAGGATAATTATGTACATCTGTAATGGGGGTAAAGTCGTCATCGGAATCGCCGTACCATAAGTCCTTGTCAGGGTCGTACAGCCAGTAGTCGCTGCTCAAGGAAGTGCTGTTACGTATTCCCGTAGCCACAAATCCCCTTCCACCGATGACGAAGGATACGGCTTCGGACCGTGTGATGGCGTAGTCATCGTCATAGTCATTGTCGGAGTCCGTATCGGCAATGTCACGCAACTGGGTCCAGTTGCTTCCGTCGAACTTCCAGAAATCCACCAGATCGGTACTGTTGTTTCGCCCGCAACAGATGTAGGCCACCTCATCGATGACGAATGCCGTACCGAAGTAGCGCTTCTCGCCTCCATACCCGCTCACCGCTTCCCATTGCGAACCTTCGGCGCCATTGGGGTTGAAACGGTAGAAGTCCATCTTGTAGGCACTCTCGCTGCCGGTAGCGTCGCTGTTGCAGCCCGTACCGACATAGCCATATCCGCCTATACTGAAAGCCAGGGCACCATCGCGTACTCCACCTTTGAAGTCGTCTTTCCGTGTCCAGGTATCCGTGGCAGGGTCATACTCCCAGGTATCTGCTACACAGTAGGACGAGGAGCCGTCCTTTACGGAACCGGTCGTAATGTATCCCTTGCCATTCACGGCAAAGCCCACGGCAGCCTTGCGCCCGGCAACGGGCATGTCGGCACACTGCGTCCAGCTGTTCCGGCTCATGTCATACTCCCAAAGGTCGTTCAGGTAATCCTTGTTCGCTCCGTAGAAGCCGCCACACAAATATCCATAATTGCCGATGGTGAAGCCGGAGGCATAAGCGCGGTACACACCGTTATAGCTGGCTTTCTTCATCCACTGCCCCTGAGTGTATTCATCCTCGTCCGTACAACTGCCGGCAATGCACACGATGGCCAGCAACATTATTCCTACCAATAGTCTGTTCATTGTTTATTGTTTTTTTAATGATTAAGCTTTATACTTCCCACTTTCCAAAACAAGAAGCTGCGGGAGGTCCTTTTTGTCTGTCCGCAAAAGTAAACCACCGCAACCACACCGACAAAAATAACCGACGAACAGTCCGAAATTCCCGTTAAACGCCTTTACCGATAAAAACCGTCCGAACGCCGATTTTTGTAGGAAGATATAAAAGCTTTGCCTTTCCTTTGCCGCCAACTAAAAGAACAGAAATGAAGAAGTCATTGTACAGCTTATTCGCAGTCCTCGCTATCTTCTGCGCCTGCCAGGACGAGAACTCGCAGCTTGGAAAGAGCCTCGTGGAAAGCTCCTTCTATAATGTATACGCAGACACCTGCTCGGTAGACATCAGCACCATCCTGCTAGACTCCATAGAGACCCGGGGCGACAGCATCTGCCAGCTAGGACATTACCGGAGCAGCGCCTGGGGAGAAGTATCCGCCACCTACTATGCCGAATACTCCACGTCCGACTTCACCCCCAACACAGACTATACCTATACCCTCGACTCCCTCGTACTGCGAATGATACCTTCGGGCCATTTCTGGGGAGATACCCTGACGCAACAGCGCATCTCCATCTACCGGCTGAAAAAACCTATCGTGCTGGACAACGACGAGGACCTTTACAACAGCACCGTACTCCCGACGGAAGATGCCCCGCTCTTCAGCTTTACCTTCACCCCCTGCCCGGGGCGGAAGAAGGAAGTAAGCGTCCGCCTGCCCGACTCATGGGGACAACAACTGCTGAATGACCTCGTGGCCCAGGACGACTACTTCGATACCCAAGACAAGTTCAAGAAGAAATTCCCCGGACTGGTCTTTGTTCCCGAAAACGACGGGCAGTGTATCACCGGATTCATGGTGAACGACTCTGCCATGAGCATCAACCTCCACTATCAGGAAGTCTCCAACCAACGTACCGGACAAGTGCTGACTTTCAACGTAAACACCGACTATGCCTATACCGGTATCCGGCACGACCCCACCGGCACCCACCTTGCTTCCCTGAAAAGCGGAATAGAGAACCTCGTCCACTCCAGCGACATGGGTTGCCTGGCCTATATGCAGGGATTGACGGGTTACTACAACCAACTGGAATTCCCCTACCTCAACAGCCTCGGAAGTGCCGGACAGATAGTCTCCATAGAGAGCGCCACACTCTACCTCTATCCTCTGGCCCGGAGCTACAACGAAGTGAGCCAGCTTCCCAATGACATCCGCCTTTATATCACGGACGAGAACAATGTGCTGGAGGACTACGTATACGGCAGTGACGGCGTAACCGTACAGACCGGCGACCTGACCATCGACGAGATGTACGGGAAAGAGACCTACTACTCCTTCGACCTCACCGAATTCATCCGCAACAACTACGGCACTTCGGGCATCAAGCGGCAGAAACTGCTGATGAGTCTGACAGACGAAGAAAGCACCACCACCTTCAACCAGGTCATCTTCACCAACGACCCCGAACAAGAGAGACAATGCAGATTAGACGTAAGATTCAAAATATACAACGAGCAATGAAACGCCATTACCGGATTCCCCTTCTGCTGTGCAGTCTGTGTACGGCAAGCCTCACCGCCGTGGCCCAGAACACCACCAACCTGCCCACCTCCATGTACGGAGTGGGCGAACTGAGTGCCGGTGACGGCGGACGTTATGCCGGCATGGGCAACACGGGCATCGCCCTGAACCGTACCGGATTTCTGAACACGCTGAACCCCGCAGCCATCACCCGCATGGACACCGCCTGCTTCACGTTCGATGTGGGTGTATCTGCCTCATATGCCCGCTACTCCTTTCTGAGCGAACACAGCTCCAACTTCACCGGCAACCCCAACCGCATCAGCATGGGCTTCCGTGTCCTGCCGCGCTGGTATGCCCTTGTAGGTGCAGCACCATACAGCAGTGTGGGCTATGTCATCCAGACCGAAGAAGAGATAGAGGGAATGCCCGGCAACTACACCTACTCGCTCTTTGAGGGTACGGGCGGACTATACCGGTGCTACGTCACCAATGCCTTTGCACTGAGCAGGCAACTGTCGGTCGGCATCAACCTGGGGATGATAGCGGGCACAGTGACGCAAAGCGAAACGCAGGAAAGCGCCGTCGTAAAGTACGAATCTTCTAAACAGGCCTTTTATGCGGACTTCGGCATACATTACGAATGGGGTGCGACCGGACAACGGAAGTGGGCGGCAGGGCTGGTATTTGCTCCCTCCCTTCCCATCAGCCACGACAATACACTGACTTACAGCAACTCATCTACCAGCGAGAACCTCGATAAAGGATACCACAGCCGTACACAATATCTGCCCATGCACCTCGGCACCGGCCTCAGCATAACCACCGAACGCTGGGTGCTGACCGCCGACTACAACTACCTGGACTGGAGCCGCAACTCCTCCTCCTACACTTCCATGAAATACGAGAACCAGCACAAAGTGAACCTGGGAGGCAGCTACATTACCAAGCCACGTCTGGCACGTTCCACCGAGCTGATGGGTGGAATAGGTTTCGGCAACTCCTATATCAACCTGAAAGGCGGGAAGATGCAGTATCTGGAAGCCAGTGTAGGGGCGAGCTTCCCCATCCGGTACTCCTATCTTTCGCTGGGCGCCACCTGGCGGAAACAACTGAACACACGCAGCAATCTGATGCAGGAAAGCCGATTCAGCCTGAATCTGAACTTGACGTTCGGGGAAAGGATTTCGAGAGCAAAACTAAAGTAATACAAGGTTCCGGTTCACCACAGATTACACGGATTTTACACCGAATGATTATCATTTGTTGGATCTATATATGCAACGCGTTGCATATATAGATGCAGCACGCTGGAACTATAGATCCAACAAACAAAGTATATAGTATCTGAAAACAGGGTATTACAACACTGCCAGCCTGGACACATACCCTTTCACCCTTTCGCGGTAAGCATCGCCAATGGGGACATCCTTCTGCTCGATGAGCAATGTGCTGCGCCCGATGGCGCTGATGCAGTCCATGCGGACAATAAAAGAACGGTGCACGCGGATAAATTCGTTCGCCGGAAGTTTTTCCTCCATGTACTTCATACTGCATAGGCTCAAGATAGGCTTAGGGGAATCTTTACAGAAAATCTTCACATAATCGCCCATACCTTCTATATAGTTTATCCGTTCCAGGTCGAGCCGCATGATGCGGTTGTCACACCGCATGTAAATCACCTTCGGAACCTCTTCCGGACCTTGCCTGTGTTTGGAGTCGGACGTACCTGCATCCTGCAAAGAGAACCAGCGTGCCGCTTTGCTGACAGACTGGAAAAACGTGGAGAAATTGAGCCCGTCCATCAGATAGTCCAACGCATCCAGACGGAAACATTCGGCAGCATAGCGGTCGGTGTCTGTAATGAAAATGACACGAGTGGACGAGGACAAGAGCCTGCAAAAATCCATTCCGTTGATTTCACCTTCTTCCACCGGATAGATGCCGATAAAATAAACTTCCACTTTTGTCTCATAATAATCCTTCAGCGCTTCAAGAGGATTGCCGTACTTTCCGTGCAAAGAGAGAAAAGGAACCTTGTCGATATACTCTTCCAACCTTCCGGCAATCTCCGGGTCTGCATGTAAAATGGCGCAATTCAAATTCATATTCGTTTCTCTTTTACATAATGGACGCTGCCATATCCGAAAAACTGCAAACAGAAGAGCTAAAATTAAGCTTTATTTATGATTCAAAGATTACCTGCATCTACGGAAAGACAGATAAAGGGAAAGTTCATACAAACAACTCCGGAAAGCTACACAGGAGACATTACCATGGAAGCGATAACGACAGATTAAAACGGAATTGCATACGTGGGCACACCATATTGCTCATCCTCTCCGTTCCTCCAGTAACCGGATAAACTCCTCCTCCTTGACGGGAAGAAGCACTACACACTTACCCTCGCCATATTTCACGAGCACATAGCGCATCACCGCAAACCGCCCTACCTGCATGGAAGAAGCACGCTCCACAGAAGTGATGTCTTTCATCAGAATTTCCTTACTCCGGGAGAAACGGCCGAAGGACAGCACCAACTTCCCGTCGGGCGTTACGGTATAGGTGGTATGAATCAGCTTCTCGATAATAACCACCAGCCAAAGCATGAAAATAGCAGCCAGGAACGGAGACTTGTACCAAAGCATATAGACGGCGAGAATACCTATCAGGATGAGAAACAGATACTGCCCCATAGCAATGCGCGCATGAAAGATTCGATTCATTTTATCTGATTTTTGCCGCTAAGGTACGTATTTTTATGATAACAACTTCTTCATTAGCATCTCCATTTCTCGAACTTCCGTCACATTCATCTTGCGGCAGACCGAAGCACATAACAATTCTACCCGTTCCGGCGAAAAATAAATCAGTTCTGCAATCTCCTTTACAGACTGTCCAAGAGCTACCAGCATACATATCAGTTCTTCATCCTTATCCACCTCCGGAATAGACTGATAAAGTTTCTCTAAAAAAGAAGGATAATGAAAAATAAAGATTTCACGGAATACAGCCTCACGAGTTCCGGACAACAAAGCCTCCGAAGCATTGGGAGAATCTTCCGAAATCATTTCGCGCAAAGCTCTGGCAATCTCCTGCATATTAAAAGGTGTCACTGTTTTCTTTGTTTTCATTGTATCTTATTTCACCATTATACATATTTACAATCGTTTTATACAAATTTGCAAAATATGCACAACCTAACCATAAGAATACGATATACAATCTGATATACAATTTCATATTATATTTATTATCAAATAATTAACAAGAAACAAAAAACAAGTCTATTGTTGTAAATTTTAAATTAAGAAATTATATCTTTGCCTTACAAAACAAACAGTCCACAAAATATGAATGCCAAAAAACTTTCATTTTTACTTCTGATTCTCGTAGCTGTAGCCTGCACCAACCGCTCCACCTCTTCGGAACAAGACGAAGTGAGGCATTGGAACAATGTCCTTCAACAAATCAATGCCTTACTACTCGAAAACAAAGCGCAACAAACGTTGGATCTTGCCAAACAGACCTTGCCCGAAATCCTGGAATCGGCAGAAAAAAACGGAACTACAGATACCCTGATTTACTATGCCCGCAAGATATTTAATGCCTGCGGGAACAATTACATAAACACCAAACAATACAAAGACGGCATCGACTATATGGACAGCATTGGAAACCATCCCCTCATCCGCGAACATTGCCCACACGAACTGCTGAGCTTCAAGGCCGGACTGAACCAACTGTATGGCAATAACCCGGAAGCTGTCCGACTGGCAGAAGACTACCTCCAGTTACCGGTCTGTACCAGTGCCAATGACTTTATCCGGCAGGCAGAAATCATAAGCGGTGTCTACATGTACTCCGGAAACAATCTACCCAAAGCTATCCAAATTTTGGAAAAAGCAATAGATGTCTACCGGAAAGGTGGAAACTTCCCGAACATGCTGCGGATAATGTCACGGTTGGGCATCTATTACCACCTCAGTGGCGAATACGAGAAAGCTATAGCCACTAACCAAGAAGCCATAGCCACTTACAACGACAGCATAGCACCTGGAAATGTAGTGATTGCCTACGGAGAACAAGCTAATCTCTACGCCGAACTGGGTATGTACGACCAGGCCCTGGAAATGAACAAAAAAGCCCAATACTACTCCATGCTGAAAGACAGCTTCGGACTGGGAGACTTGTACCGCTACCGTGCCCAGATCTTTCGTAACATGAATCAAAAGGACTCTGTATTCCACTACCTCAGGCTGGGAGAAAAGTTGTCAATGATACAAAACAGCTTTAAGGGCGTATTCGTAAACAAAGTAGAAACGGTAAACAGTTATCTGGACTATCCCGACTCTTTGGAAAAAGCACTGCAACTTGCCCTTAGCATCTGTCCCGATACCGTGCGGATGCCCCAATGGGCCAAATACCAACTCAACCTCCACCTAGGCCGGGCCTTACTGCAAACCGGGAAGGAGCAAAACGGCATACACCTGATAGACCGGGCTGCACAAGACCTCATCAACATGAAGTTCATGGAAGGCCGCGATGCCAACGAGATATTAATGGATTACTATCTGGCCAAAGGCATGAACGACGATTTTGCTCGTTGCTACATCCGTAACCGACAGTTTGCCGATTCTCTGGACAATAACGAAAAGAAACGTGCTGTGGCAGCAGCCAACATCCGGTTTGATGCCAACCAAAAAGAGAAAGAAAACAAACTGCTCTCGGCACAAGTGCAATGGCAGCAACAGCAGTTGTTCTACAACATCTGCATCTCCATTACATTACTGTTGCTACTTATCACCACTACAGCCTATTTCATCATCCGAAGGAAGGCCAACCACCAGCTTATAGAAAACAACAAACGGGAAATACAGACCCTCATTACCCGGCAGCAAGACCTGAACCGCCGCAACGAACAACTGACGGAAGAAATAGAACGGGCCATGGCTACCAATAACCTCAACTCCATTCGCCAGCTCACCGTGCAAAGCCTGCTCAGCAGGGAAGATGAGAACACATTCCGCCGGTCGTTTGCCACCATACATCCTTCTTATCTGCCCAAGCTCCGCGAAAGTTATCCTCAACTGACCCGCAACGAAGAATTGCTGGCCATGCTCATCTGCATGAACCAAAGTACCGACGAAATAGCCCTTATCATGGGAATCAACCGGAATAGTGTAAACGTAGTCCGTTCGCGCATGCGCAAGAACATGGAATTGCCCAAAGAAAAATCCCTGGATGAAGTATTGAAACAATACCTTACATAACAAATAAAAATAAGCCCGCTTATTTTGCTCTACGTTTGGTTTACACTATCTTTGCGGCGTTTAATACACAAAACCTATGGTAAGAAAGTTCGATTTTCTCGTTATCGGCTCCGGACTTGCCGGTATGAGTTTTGCGCTGAAAGTAGCGCATAAAGGAACAGTAGCCCTCATTTGTAAGGCAGGTTTGGAAGAGGCAAACACTTATTTTGCACAAGGAGGTATCGCCTCTGTCACCAATCTGGCCGTAGACAATTTTGAAAAGCATATCGAAGATACCATGATTGCGGGTGACTGGATAAGCGACCGTGAAGCCGTAGAGAAGGTGGTGCGCAATGCCCCCGAACAAATCAAGGAGCTTATCAAATGGGGAGTGAACTTCGACAAAAAGGAGGACGGAGAGTTTGACCTGCACAAAGAAGGCGGCCACTCCGAATTCCGCATCCTCCACCATAAGGACAATACGGGTGCAGAGATACAGACCAGCCTCATTGAAGCTGTGAAGCAACACCCCAACATCACCGTACTGACCGACCATTACGCTGTGGAAATCATTACCCAGCATCACCAGGGAATCATCGTTACCCGCCACACCCCCGGCATCAAGTGCTACGGTGCCTATGTGCTGAACGAAGCGACGGGCGAGGTGGATACCTTCCTTTCCAAAGTCACCATCATGGCAACGGGCGGTTGCGAAGGCGTTTCACCGCCATACCACCAACCCGCTGGTGGCCACGGGAGACGGCATTGCCATGGTCTACCGTGCCAAGGGAGCAGTGAAAGACATGGAATTCATCCAGTTCCATCCCACAGCCCTTTTCCATCCGGGAGACCGCCCCTCGTTCCTCATCACCGAAGCCATGCGCGGTTATGGCGGCGTGCTGCGTACCAAAGACCCGCGCCTCTCACTGGCCCCGCGTGACATCGTGGCGCGTGCCATCGACAACGAAATGAAACAGCGCGGTGAGGACCATGTGTATCTGGACGTCACCCACAAAGACCCCGAAGAAACCAAGAAGCACTTCCCTAACATATACAAGAAATGCCTCAGCATCGGTATAGACATTACAAAGGAATACATACCGGTAGCCCCCGCCGCC
>OAWD01001247.1_pt1 | contig 11436 bp, 10 predicted proteins | sample 1495361 | NCBI WGS metagenome assembly OAWD01 (sample SAMEA2580130, study PRJEB22360) | human gut metagenome | biome: human gut; feature: human-associated habitat; material: faeces | place: Denmark | collected 2008/2010 | reverse complement strand
CTTGCTGAAAACGTATATGAAGGAATTATAGCACAGCCCGGCCGGAAAGAAAAGGCCCGTTCAGCCTAGCCGGCAAAAAAGTCTCGCTTTACAAAATTCGTCCAGAGGTGCTATAATAGCACCACAATCCGGGCTATGGAAGGCGCGGAGAAGTACTCATAAAATAGAATTAGGACAAAGGTCGTGCGCAGAAACATCGCACTTTTAGTGCGAAGAGCTGTATCAAATGGCTCTCCAGTGAGAATCTGGAACTGTACTCAGCAACCGTGTGACCAACGAAACAGCATTTTGCCACTGGGGCATCCCACTGCCTTGGGAAGGCGCTGAATTAGGTACCGCCATATGGAAACGGCGGATGGGTCGAGTCGGGATATTGCGCATGGTCTGTTTGCCGTTTCCGTACCTCTGAGAGATGGGATGGACGCAGGTTGCTGTAGACTGTTATCGCTGACAAATACTCTGCTCCCATGTCCAGGGGGCAGAGTATTTTTATGCCTGCGCCCAGGTATCCTTGGAAGTACGACTGAAATGTTGTCAGCCGCAGCTTGCGGTGGACATAGAGTATCGCATCTGAACAGGAAAGGAAGGAACACATATGAAACAAGGGAAATGGGTGTCTCTGCTGATGACTTTCGTAATGACCATCAGCTTGGCGTCCTGCGGGGCGCCATCGGCCCAGACCACACTCCCACCGGAGACCTCCGCGCCTGTGGAGACCGGGCAGCCAGTAGAGGGAAATTATCCTGTTACTGTGCAGGTTTACGACGAAAACGGCACGCTCTACGCCGAAACCTTTGAAAAAGCACCGGAACGGGTCGTGTGCAATCAGCCTCAGGCAATCCAGCTTCTGTTAGCACTGGGACTGGGAGACCGGATTGTGGGGGCCTGTAGAAGTGTTGGAGATGTCAATGAGAAGTACCGGGACGAGTTCGAGGCCCTGCCATTCATTGCAGACAATGATAGTCCCTCCAAGGAAGTGGTTCTGGATGCAAAGCCGGATCTAATCATTGGCTGGGGGAGCACGTTTACTGAGGATACCCTCGGCAGTGTGCAGGACTGGAACGAGCGGGGAATCGCCACTTACATCGTAGATAACAGCGCCTCCGGCGTAGAGGGGCGGCGCACGGTGTCACGCCTCTACAACGACATTGAGAAGCTGGGGGAAATTTTCGGAATTGAAGATAAGGCCCAGGCAATGATCTCCGATATGAAGACGCGGGAGCAGGCTATTGCCGACAAAGTGTCCACATTGGAGGATACGGACAAGGTAACCGTTCTTACCGTTCAGATGGTCTATGAAAATGAATTCTTTGGGCGTAAGGATACGGATTTTACGTATGACCTCATTGAGAAGGCAGGTGGCATCTGCCTGGACGAGGCTTTTGGAAAGCAGAGCATCGAAAACCTGATTGCACTGAACCCGGATGTCCTTGTGATTATTAACCGGACCGACTCTCCCGCACAGGAAAAAATCGATGCGCTCAAGAGTAATCCATCCCTCAGCGAAGTTAACGCCGTCAAAAATGACCGTTTTGTTTCGCTGGATTACGTCGACTTCTATGGCGGTAACTATGAAACCATCGATGCGATCGAATCCCTGGCATGTGGTTTTTACCCGGAACTCTTCTCTGAATGACCGAAAGGAGTAGTAACATGAAAACGAGACTGACAGCGCTGTTGCTGGCGCTGAGCATGATGCTCGGCCTGGTTTCCTGCGGCGGGCAGCCTGTAGGAGAAGAAACTTCTCCTGCAACTTCCCAAACTCCGGTTGAATCCAACGGCGTAGAGGCAGACAACCACTATCCGGTCACGGTGGAGACCTATGATCAGAACGGCGAAATCGTGGAACAGACTTTTGAAGCCTGCCCTGAGCGGGTTGTCAGCATCTCTCAGGCCAACACCGAACTGCTGATTGCATTGGGCCTGACGGATAAAATTGTGGCGACTGCCCACCGCTTCAGCCCTGTTTATGAACGGATGGCTGATGAGTACAACTCCATTCCCTTTATTGCGGAGTCCGGCTATCCCTCAAAAGAGGTTGTGCTGGATCAGAAGCCAGATTTGATTGTAGGCTGGGGGTCTCTCTTTGCAGAGGATGCGCTTGGTGCAGTTAGCGACTGGCATGAACGAGGAGTGCATACCTACCTGATGAACAACACCGTCAGTGGGCTTGGCAATCGCACCGTAGATTTCCTTTACGATGATATCGAGAAGCTTGGCCAGATTTTTGATATCGAAGATAAGGCCCAAGCCATGATTCAGGATATGAAGGACCGAATTGCTGACATCCAGGAGAAGGTATCCACTATCCCGGAGTCCGAGCGTGTTCAAGTTGTCACCGTACAGTATGTCTATGAGAATGAGTTCCTGGGCCGGGGGGTACGGACTTCAATACCAATCTGACCGAGTTGGCCGGTGGTATTCAGGCCAACGATAATGGACAGCAGAGCATGGAGGTCCTGTTGAGTTTGGACCCCGATGTCCTGGTCATACTGGATCTCTCCTCCTCACCTGCCCAGGAAAAAATCGATGCGATCAAGGCCAATCCGGTCCTCCAGAGCCTTCAGGCTGTTCAGAATGATCGCTTTGTGGTGCTGGATCATGCAGCTTTCTATTGCGGAGGGCCCCGCACTATAGAGGCAATTGAAACATTGGCCGAGGGGTTTTATCCCGAACTTTTTACAGAATAACTCTCAGAATTGCATTTGCCATCCCATAGGGCTGTAGATGCAGAGGCTGGTTCGGGCGGCCCACACGCAGAGGGTGGGCCGCCCGAACCGTTCCAAGCAAACGCCGAACCGCGGAAAAAGGGGAATGAATATGACCAAGGTAAAGCCATCTATTGCAAATACCAGCCTAAATGCCGGCCGCCGACGCTTTCCATTGACCCTATGGGTCGTGGTACTGCTGGTCTTGTTGCTATTATCCGTCCTGAGTTCCATTACGTTCGGCCCTGTGGATATCGCCATTCCTGATGTGGCGCGCATTCTGGTCTGCCGTATTTTCCGGAGTGAGCCCGCCCAGTATGCCGAACTCCTCCAGAGTACAACCGCAGATATCATTTGGAATATCCGGTTTCCACGCGTCTTGATGGCAATGGTGGTGGGGGCAGGTCTGTCTGTCTCTGGTGTGGTGATGCAGGCGGTAGTCCGCAATCCACTGGCGGATCCTTATGTATTGGGGCTTTCCTCCGGCGCTTCACTGGGTGCCACACTGGCGATCCTCCTGGGGGCTTTCTCCTGGTTTGGGAATTATGGTGTGTCCGTGGGTGCGTTCCTGGGCTCCCTGGTCACCGCGCTATTTGTCTTTACCGTGGCGTTTTCCGGAAAATCCAAGGGAAACACCATTAAACTGTTGTTAGCCGGTATGGCTGTCAGTGCGATCTGCTCCGCCTTTACCAATTTTGTTATCTATACGGCGAGCGATGCCGAAGGTATCCGCTCTGTCACGTTCTGGACAATGGGGGGAATGACCTCGGCCTCCTGGAATTTGCTTGGCATTCCTTTTGTTGTCGTGCTGCTTGGCGTCGCTTTTTTCCTCACCCAATTCCGTGTACTCAACACGCTTCTAATCGGAGACGAGTCCGCCCTGACCCTCGGCATTCAGGTGGCAACCATCCGAAAGGTCTATCTGGTATTTTCCTCCGCAATCACCGGTGTTGCAGTAGCTGTATCAGGAACAATCGGCTTTGTTGGGCTGATTATCCCCCATGTTGTGCGTATGCTTGTAGGTTCCGATCACCGCAGGGTATTGGTGTTATCAACGATAGTCGGATCTATTTTTTTGATCTGGTGTGATGTGGCAGCCCGTATGGTGTTGGGGAACGAGGAGCTTCCCATCGGTATTGTCACGGCCATGATTGGCGGCCCTTTCTTTGTTTGGCTGATGCTGACGAAATCCTATGGATTTGGAGATGAGTAAATGGATCTGGAAGTACGAAATCTATCGGTGGCGATCGGGGGAAAGACCATTATTCATGATGTCAGTGCAGAGGTAAAGTCCAAGCGGTTTGTTGGTATTGTGGGACCAAACGGTAGCGGGAAATCCACTACGCTCAAGACGATTTACCGAGTGCTCAAGCCCCATTCCGGGACTGTGCTGCTGGATGGGAAGGCTTTGGAAGAAGTCTCCTTGAAGGAATCCGCCCGCCGCCTGGGAGTTATGACACAAATGAGTACGCTGAACTTTGACTTTCGGGTAGAGGAGGTTGTCCTCATGGGACGTACCCCCCACAAGAAGCTGATGGAGACAGACAACGACGAGGACTATGCATTAGCCTGGAAGGCGCTGGAGCTGGTTGGAATGGAGGGAATGGCCAACCGCAAATTCAACACGCTCTCCGGCGGCGAACGCCAGCGGGTTTTGATGGCGCGGGCCCTCACCCAGCAGCCGGAAGCTTTGATCCTGGATGAGCCTACTAACCATCTGGATATTCAATATCAGCTCCAGATCCTCCGGGTTGTAAAGAGCCTGGGTATCGAGGTCTTTGCGGCTATGCACGATCTCAACTTAGCTATCGACTATTGTGATTACCTCTATGTTATGAGCCGTGGCGCAGTTGTGGCCGAGGGAACACCGGAAACCATTTTGGAACCGGATCTGATCCGGACAGTTTTTGGGGTGGAATCCGTCTTGGTAGATGTCCCTGAGCTTAAACGAAAAACGATTGTCTTTGTCTGCTGATGCAGGCCGAACGGCATCAAGAGAAGCGAGATGACAACAGATAGGGCTCTTACCTTCACTAAGGTGACATTCCAATCCTGCTCTGCGCTCCGTTTACATATCTGCCTGTAGGATCCTTTTACGGTGTGTCCCATTAAATTACGAAGTAAAAACATGCGCCATAGGCCCTTTCGGGAATCTCCATGGCGCATGTTTTTACGTTCGTCTTCACTTAAAGCCGCTCAGCTCGATAAATATCCTCCGCTTTGGCCGCCATCAGGCGGGCGGCCATGTCGCGTTTCATTCCGGCAAGCGCACGCTCCTCCGCCTCCGTGCGCCCCTTCTTGCGGGCCAGTTGAATGAATTCCTCCCGCACGTAGCCGGGGCGGAGCGTGACTGCGACGGAACGCCCGCGGTAGCTCAACCGGAAGTAATAGCGCCCGCCGGGACTCTCCAGCTCGTTCGCCGCCTCGGGGAGCTCCTTGTCCACCACATACCTGCCGTCCGTAAGGCAGCGGGTGACTAGCTCAAAGGCATCCCGCGCCCCCGGCCCTGGAAAAGCCGTCACGAACGAGATCTCCCTGCGCTCCAGCAGGTTCCCGTCGTCCAGCAGCGGAAACGCCCTCTGCATGACCTTAAATCCGTGGGCCACGCCACCCGGGAAACCGGGGCCGTGATAGTTCAGCATCTCATCGAATCGGAAGGAGAGAAGCTTCCCCTCCTCCAAAACCTCGATCGACTCCATCTTACCCTCCTATTCATCCGATTTCAAGCGGCCGGGGATACAGACTTTTCTCCCCACCCGCTCCACATAGGTTAAGTAGAGGTCGCTGCGGTAGAGCGCACGAAGCCGCTCCTCCGTCATAACCTCCTCTGCATTGCCGACCAGAAAACGGCCGTCATTCCCCAGAATACCAACCTGCCCGCCCAGCAGAAGCACATGGTCGGGATTGTGGCTGGTCATAATGACGCCGAAGCCCCGCTTCACCAGGGCGCGCACCATGGAGAGTGCCCGGAGCTGATTGCCGTAATCCAGATGGTTGGTGGGCTCGTCCAGCAGGATCAGCTCCGGCTGCTGAACGATTACCCGGGCGATGGTTACCTGCTGGCGTTCCCCGCCGCTGAGCTCCGTATAGGGCCGGTTGGCCAGCGGGAGCAGGCCCATCTCCTCCAGCGTGGCGTCCACCAGGTCATAGTCCGCACGTCCAGGCTGCTGGAAGGTTCCCAGGTGAGGGGCCCGGCCCATGACTACAAAATCCCGTACTGTATAATCATAAGCGGGGGTGTGGCTCTGGGGAACATAGCCGATGATTCTGGAAATCTCCCGCAGTTCCAGCCGAGAGAGAGGCGTCCCGTGGAGACGGATTTCCCCCTGCTGAGGGAGCAGCAGATTTGCAATACAGTTGAGGAGGGTAGACTTGCCCGCTCCGTTTGCCCCCAGAATAGAGAGAACCTGTCCCTGCTCAAAGGCGAAGCTCACGTCATAAAACAGGGGGCGTTCCGGCCGGTAGGCGAAGGACAGATGTTCTACTTCCAGAATCATGACAGCTTCATCCTTTGTTTCAACAGGAGATAGAAATAAAAAGGGGCCCCGATAAGTCCGGTCAGGATGCTCAATGGGAGCTCCGCGCTGGTGAGCACCCGAGCCAGGGTATCAATCAGCAGAAGGAACGCAGCCCCCAGTACCGCGGATAGGGGGATCAGCTTGCGGTTGTCCGGCCCCACCATCATCCGCCCAAAATGGGGGATTACCAGCCCGATCCAGCCGATCGTTCCGCTGGTGCAGACGGCACAGGCGGTGAGCATCGTGGCACAGAAAATGATGATCCCACGGGCACGCCGAATATCCATGCCAAGCGACTTGGCCTCATTCTCGCCCAGAGAGAGGATGTTGATCCGCCACCGCATCAGCAGGAGAATTATGATTGCAGCCAAAATCGGTGGTCCCATGGTGAACACATCCCGCCACACTGCAGTTGCCAGGCTGCCAAGCTGCCAGTGCGTGATGGAGGCGAGCTGCGTCTCCGGGTCGGCCAGATATTTCAGCAGGCCCAGAATAGCGTTCATCAGCCCGCTGATAATCACGCCTGCCAGCACCAGGGTCATCATGGATTGATTCTTGATGACCTTTGGGATGGCGATGGCCAGCAGCACGGCAGCCAGGCCGCCCAGGAGCGCTCCGGCCTGAATTCCCACTCCGCCGGCGTTCATCAGGATTCCAACCGAGGCACCCACACAGGCGCCAGCCGAAACGCCCAGCATGTCGGGCGCCACCAGGGGGTTTTTAAAGACCCCCTGGTAGGCCGCTCCAGAGAGGGAGAGGGCGCTCCCCACCAGCAGGGCAGCCAGTATGCGGGGCAGACGCAGGGTAAAAATGACGCTCTCCGCCTGTCCCTCCCAGGTGGCCGGGATGGGCAGGAATCTGGAGAGGAGCACCCGCACCACGGTCGCCGGGGAGATGGCATAGCGCCCTACTCCGATGGCCAGGATGGTCAGGATGAGCAGCGCGGCCAGACATCCCAGAAACAGAACCGGAAAGGAGCAGGGCCGGCGGGGTGTTTGCTCCAGGGCCGGGGCTGGGTTACTGGCTGTCCGCATTGGCATCGGCGGCAAAGATCTGGGCCAGGTCTTCATCCGTCAGGCTGTAGCCGAAATAGTCCTGGAAAAAGGCCCTGGTGTCCTGCTCGATATCGATCTCGGCAAAAATTTCCGGCTGAATCAGTTGGGCCAGCCAGCGCATCATCAACGGAGTCTCCACGCCCGGGGCGTCCCAGCGGTAGATACCCATGGGGGTCTTATAGACGCGGTGATTGAGTACGGCGGATACCTGGCTCCAGTCCTGTCCATCCAGCCTGTTCTCGTACAGATCCGCCGGTGTAAAGGAGTCGAAATTGCTCATCAGAATGATATCAGGGTCAATGGCCAGGATCTCCTCCATGGTGATGCTGGACAGATCGGCGGCCACATTGTCTGCACCTGCCAGCTCCAGGGCCTCCGCGATAAACATGTCGTTGCCCTGCAGCTTCAGCTCGGCATTGCGCAGATAGAGCACCTTGGGCTTGTCCGCGGCATTCACCTGCTCCTGGAAGGACTGCAGATATTCATACGCCTCGGTATAAAGTGTGTTGAACTGCTCGGCCCGCTCCTCCTTGCCCAACATCTGACCAATGGCGGTAAAGCTGGCCTGGAGATCCTCGATGGTCTCGTTCTTCACCATAACCGGCGTGATGCCCAGCGCCTTGAGCTGTTCCGCTTCCTCGGTCTGATAGTCCCAGATCACCACAGCCTGGACGCCTCGGCTGACCATTTCCTCCATGTTGATGGAGAAGTCGGAGCCGATGCTGGTGGTGTCCAGCTCCGCATAACCGCTGTCCAGCTTGGAGAAAAAACAGTTGGTATAGGCGGTCATGGCGCCGGGGTTGATGGAGACCATGTGCTCAGAGGTGCCGTCGATGGCATAGATCACGGAGGACCAGGGCAGCGGGGTAACCGCGATGCGGCTGAGCTCCGCCGGAACCTCCACCACGTTGCCCGCCGCATCCGTCACGGTGCGGGTTTCCGCCACAGCCTGCTCCGTCTGCTGTGCGGGGGATTCCGGTACAACAGACGGGGTCTCCGCGGTGATCCCCCCTCCACAGGCAGTCAGCAGGGAGGCCAGAAGCGCGCCGGACACGGCGGCCGCCCCGAGGCGGTGTAAATGTCGTTTCATAAGTACCATTCCTTTCCTGTTCCAATTTAAATTCTCTGTCCAGGGGGCCTGAGGCCAGGGCGGACGTCCCGGTCCTGCTCCCCGGCAAAAATAAACACCTTCTCCTGTATCTGAACAAGAGAAGGTGTTCCAAAAGAAGCGTACCGCAAAAAGCGCAGAGCAACCCGCGGCACCCTCATCTAATGGCTCGTTAGATACCAGGTGTCCCGGAGCATTTAAGTATCCTGACTCGACTTCTCCGCATCACCCCGACTTCCCAAGCCTGTCGGCTCAGTGTCATTGTGGGGGATGCTCCATCTCACAGTGGCGGCACCGTACCGGACTTTCACCGGTTTCCATGAAATGCTCCAATGCCTTTTCTATATTGAACTTTGTGATTACAGTATAGCACGTCGGCCGCCATCCGGCAACCACCGGGAGAAGTGCATTTTTCCATTACCAGGTATGACTTTTTCCAATAGCCGACATCACACACGCCACATCCTCCAGCCACCGTGCGGGCAGTCCACCCCTGCCGCACACTCCGGACTCTGGACAGGCCAGAAGCTCCGCCCGTGGAAACCACGGCCGCAGGGAGGGGAAAAAGAGGGGATCTGCCAGCAGGACATCGGGCGTCGCCCAAGCGGCCAGCTCCGCCGGATCGCCAAACAGAAGCGTATCTGCGGTGAGAAAGGGCCGGTAAAGCTCCTCTAAAGTCCGGTAGGGGGCATAGAAGGCGCGGAGGATCCGGCAATTCGGATATTCCCCCCGGATCGCCCAGGCCAGTCCTTCCGTTGCAATGGGCGCTCCGATCAGGAGAAGGGTGCGGTTCCCTGTTTCATGTTCCACCGGCTTCTCTGGCGGGGCCCCCTTTGCCGCCGTGGAGAAACGGGACAGCCATCGCTCCAGTCCATAGCGTTCCAGCGGCAGGCCGCAGAAATAGGGGATTCCATAGTCGGCCTCCATTTGCCGTGCCGCCCCCAATCCTTCGGCCGTCACCACCCAGTTCAGGGCCGGCGCAGACCGGAGCTCTCCGCCCCCAAAACCTTCCTCCCCCCAGACACAGACCTGATACCCCCGGGTGGTCAAAGCCTCCGCCCCGAGGCGCAGCGGCTGTCTGGAGCCCAGCGCGAGATCGGAATAGCCCAGAATAGAGATCCTCTGGTTGTCACGCCCCTCCGGGCGCCTCCAAGTGGCCAGATTCCGCAGGGCCCGGTCCACGCCCACTGGTGCGGACTCAAATCCGGTGCAGGGGAACCTGAGTACCGGGACCCCCCGCTCGGCCAGACTCTCCTGTATCCCGGTATAGTCCATGCCGAGCAGTTCGGGAATTGCACTCCCCATAAGGCCGCAGAAAGCGCGGCCGCTGTGCGCAAAGCCTCTCGCAATTCCGTTGACTGCCGCTGCCTCGCAGCCCGCGGCCAGCTCCAGATCATCAAACCGTGAATGTTCCAGACGCAGTCCGGCGGTGGCGTCGTCCCCCAGTGTCAGACATCCGGTGCATCCTCCGGCAGTCAACAGAAAGGGGTAGGCGTCCCAGCTCTGGAGAAGGGACGCCACTCCGCTGAAATCCGGCGGCAGAACGGGCAGCGGCGCGCTGCCCCGGGGAATTTCCCCCACAGGCGGGGGAAAGGTGGACAGAATTTGCTCCAACTCTGCCACGGCATTCCGGGTGCGGGCCACCAGAGGCCCCCGCAGCAGAATCCGGACGGGAAGGCCAGCCTGCTCCGCAACCTGTTCCAGATCGCATTGCGTCAGCACCTCGGCACAGGAGGCGTAGAGCACGACCCCGCCTACGCCGGGGCGGCGTGCGGCCTCCCGAAGCCTGGCTGCCAGATGCTCCGCTGCCCGGCCGGCGGCGTAGTCCGCCCTCGTCAGCGGGCAGGGCAGGAATTGGTGGAGTTTCCCCAGCTCTGCCGCGCGCAGGTAAAGCGCCCGCACACAGGCCAGAGAACCGGCAGCCGCCAGAAGAAGGTCTCCCCTTTGCCAAATGCGTTCCGGAAGGGTCATAAAGTGCTTCCCGCCCCCCTCCGCCGAATAGACTTCCACACGGCAGGCGTCACGCAAGCCCCTCCACCTCCTGTTCTGCTGCCCGGCGGCAGAATGCCTCCAGTGCCTCGTCCCCCAGTGGCCGGGGGCTGGTGGGCTGGGTATCCCAGAGCCGCTGGGCCAGTTCCAGAAAGCGCATGGCCGCCGCCCCGTCCGGTTCCAGATGGTGTACGGTGGTATGCAGATAATCCGCTCTTCGGAGCTGGCGGTCTTCCGGCAGGATACCGACGACTCTGGTCCCGGATTGCTCTGCGAAGGAGCGTACCAAGGCATCCTCTCCCGCTCCGTGGCTGCGGTTTTGGATCAGCCCGCCCAACAGGGGAGCGGCGCCGGAATAGCGGGCGACTCCGCGCATGATGTTGTTGGCGGCGTAGAGCGCCATGAAATCGGCAGAGGTGATCAGGTATACCCGGTCTACAAAATGTTTTCGCATGGGCACTGCGAACCCTCCGCATACCACATCGCCCAGGACATCGTACACCACCACGTCCCAGGGCTCCTCCAGAATGCCGAGCCGGTTGAGCTCGTCCGCCATGGCGGTGATGCCCAGGCCGGCGCACCCCGCGCCGGCCTGGGGACCTCCTGCCTCCACACAGGAGACGCCGAACGCCCCGGGAAAGACAAGCTGCTCCCGGGCTAGAAGCTCCTCCGACCTCCCCAGAGTCTCCAGCACAGTTGGGATTCGTCCCGACGTCAGGCAGCGGGTAGAGTCCGCCTTGGGGTCACAGCCGATGTGAAGCACCCGTTTCCCCGTTCGGGCAAAGGCCGCGGAGAGATGGGCGGCCACGGTGGACTTCCCGATCCCACCTTTTCCGTAAAACGCAATACGCAACATCTTGACTTTCTGCGCCTCCCTTGCATGTTGTCTGTAATTTTTAATTATATCACAGCGGAGACATCTTCCACTATTTCCATTTTCCCTTATTGAATATTGGTTTTTCCGATAGCAGATCTGCCCGTGCCTGCGGCTTCCCTGGGGGATTGTAGGTTTGTCAAACAAATTGGACGGCGAATTCGCAAGGAGAAAGCCAGCCAAG
>OAWD01001240.1_pt1 | contig 11506 bp, 5 predicted proteins | sample 1495361 | NCBI WGS metagenome assembly OAWD01 (sample SAMEA2580130, study PRJEB22360) | human gut metagenome | biome: human gut; feature: human-associated habitat; material: faeces | place: Denmark | collected 2008/2010 | reverse complement strand
GCTACACATGCGGATGTGGCGTAATTGGTAGCCGCGCCAGACTTAGGATCTGGTGCCGTGAGGCGTGTAGGTTCGAGTCCTATCATCCGCACAATCCCTATAATAAATTTCAAAAGACAAACAACTAAGAGGGGAGGATATTCATTAAGAAGCATCCTCCCTAACCGCTTCAAGTACCTTTTTTATCTCATCAAAACACAATATTTAGAATACTTATTGTATCTTTGCTTCCAAGAAACACTTCGATTAACCTGAAAAAATGAAACAAAATACGATAAGACCGATGCTTTTCAAGTATTGGGTAGTGTGCCTTCTATTGTTCATCCTCTTCATCCAGGCCAGGGCTTCTTCCTTCATGCCCGCCGTCACCAACTATCTTGCCAAAGACTATGAAGCCGGTTATCAGAACTGGGCATGTGCGCAAGGCAGCAACGGCGAAATGTATTTCGGCAACAGCCAGGGGCTCCTGGTATATGACGGTTATCGCTGGACTCTCCACAAAGTGCCGGGGAACCATATTGTCCGTTCGGTGTATGTGAAAGAAGACCGTATCTATGTGGGGGCATTCGAGGAATTCGGCTATTTCAAGTATTCGGAGGCAGGCACTCTCCGGTACCATTCTTTGAGCAAATTCCTGAAAAATTTCCCCATGGAGAACAACGAGATATGGAACATTGTAGAGCTGGACGGTCGCATCTACTTCCAGTCGTTCAGCGCCTGGTTCTCCTACGACGGGAAGATGGTACACGCTTTCCGCAACAGACAGCAACAGCCGCTCTACTTCTACACCCAAAACGGACATATCTACACACAGATGATTGATGAGGACTTCTATGAATTCGACGGCAAGGATTTCCTTCATCTCTTCCCCCGCAGCCAAGTGAACGATGACAATGTAGTGGCATTACTGCCCGACGGGGACGACAGCTTCCTGATGGTCACAGAGAATAACGGATTGTTCCGCTACAACGGTGACATCACCCCCTGGAAAACAGACATTGATGCAGAGCTGAAGAAACAGCGGGTGAACCGCGCCGTCATGACCAATGATTCCATATTCATGATAGGTACAGTCTTGAATGGCATATACGCCATCGACCGCAAAGGACATTGCCTCTGGCACTTCAATCTGGATAACCGTCTGGACAACAACACAGTCCTGGGCTTGTTCTGTGACAAAGACAACAACGTATGGGCAGCATTGGACGACGGCATCGCATACATCCACCACAACTCACCCGTCATGCTGCTGACTCCTGCCAACCATGAAACCAAACTGGGCATGGTGTACGACATAGCCCACCGGGGCGACTGTTTCTATCTGGCCACCAACCAGGGCTTGTACGAATACCACCAGGTTACCGAGAATCTGCGCCTGCTTCCCCATACTGAAGGACAGAACTGGTATGTGAAGGACATTGACGGGCAACTCTTTGCAGGCAACAATGCCCATACCTTATTAATAGGCGAAAAAGGGAATGTTTCCGTCATAAGCAATACCAACAGCAGTACGTGTCTGATAAAGTGCACCCTCTATGGCGAAGAGATACTGTTGGAATCATCCTACGCCAATTTGCGTATCTATAAAAAGAAGAACGGGCAATGGACCTTTTCGCATGTCATAGACGGCTTCATTGCACCGGTCATGCACTTGGAGGTGGACCAAAGCGGTGTCATCTGGGCTTCACACATGTATCAGGGAGTCTATAAAATAGTCTTGAGCGATGACTTGTCGGCTGTAAAAAGCGTACGGCACATCTCCCATTTAGGCTCGGAATATATCATCGGCCCTATCCAAGTAATGAAAATGCGAGGACGTATCGTCTTTTCCAGTCCCAACGGCTTCTATACCTATGACGACATCACCCGGCAGATTATCCCCTTCCAAAAGCTGAATGCCATTCTGCCTTACATCAGGAATGCTCATTCTGTGGTATCCGTCACGAACGACCGCTTCTGGCTGTCCGGTTCACATGAGTACGTACTGGTAGAGTACGCAGAAGGAGAGTACATCGTGAAGCAGCGCATCCTCATCGAACTGTTTGATTCTCCATGCATAGAGAACTACAACAATGTGTTCGTCGACAATGACGTTGTCTATTTTAATCTGAACAACGGAATCGCCAGTTACAGCAAAAACACAGACAGCCTCAGTCCTACTCTGGAGTCCGCCCTCTCACTGAGCTCGGTCACTGCTTCCTCTTCCGATAAAAAGGAGAAACGCCTGCCTCTGTCTGGAAATGTCGAACTGGAAAGCAATTACCGGGATTTGCTGTTCTCAGTAAGCCTGCCGCATTACAATAAATTGTCCGTACATTTCCATTATGTCCTGCAAGGAGGACAAGGCATGGCGCTGACATCGGACCTGAAAGAGCCCGAAATCCGCTACGGTAGCCTGGATTACGGAGAATACACATTCCAGGCAGAAGCCTATAATGATTTGGGACAGAAAATCGGTGAGGTGGAATATCATTTTGCCATAGCCCGCCCTTTCTACCTCTCCTATTATGCCTTTGCGCTCTATCTCATAGTTCTCACAGCGCTTGTCTACTTTTTCTCCAAGTGGCGCGCCAACCGTGCCATGGAAAAGAAACGGAAGGAGTATGAGGCAGAGCAGGTGCAGCAGAACATCAAGATGCGCGAGCAGGAGCATCTGATAACTCTGCAGCAACAGCAATTGCTGGAAGCCGAGTTGTCGGCAAAGAGTAAAGACCTTGCCAGCATGGCACTGGGTGTATTTGCCAAGAACGAGGTCCTGGAGAAACTTCGTACTGTCGTACAAGAGTCCCTGGTGAAAGGGCAATATGGACGCAAGAACCTCGAATCTCTGCTGAAGCTCATCAACGAAAACATCGAGACACAGGAATTTTGGGATGTATTCCAGAACAATTTCGACCTGATTCATGAGAAATTCTTCCGTAATTTGCGCGAACGTTATCCCAGTCTTACCGCTACCGACCTCCGTTTTTGTGCGCTGCTGCGCCTGAATCTTTCTACGAAAGACATTGCGCAAATGACCAACCTCACTATCCGGGGAGTAGAGGCAGCACGCTACCGTTTGCGCAAGAAACTGGATATCCCCGACGGAACGGGATTAGTGGATTTTCTCATCGACTTGAAATAAAGCGGCTACAAATCATTCAATCACAACAAACTGATTATTAGAAACAAGTAACACGAAAACGTAGTAAAACGGTACCCATTTTTACCCTAAACGTATTATCGTGGTAGTGTTTTTTTTTGCCTTACTTACCGTAATTACTTCCTTTGCCGGCAGAATTATTAACTCTTAAATTTAGTTTATGAGAAGGCAAACTTTATTTCTTCTATTCATGATTTTGTTCTCATTGCCACTGACAGTTTTGGCACAAGGAACAAAGACAGTTAAAGGAACTGTTGTTGATCAGAACAACGAACCGATTATTGGAGCCACGGTTGTAGTAAAAGGCTCTACTATTGGAGCAGCTACCGACCTCGACGGTAACTATGTACTGAACGGCGTCCCCGAAGACGCAACTCTCGTATTCAACTATTTGGGCATGTTGCCGCAGGAAATAAGCGCTGCGGGACAATCCGTCATTAATGTAAAGCTACGTGAAGATGCACAACTACTGGAAGAAGTTGTTGTTATCGGTTACGGTTCGGCCAAGGCGAAAGACCTGACGGCCCCGATTGACGTTGTCAAAGAGAAAGAACTTATCAATGTTCCTACCTCCTCCCCGATGGCAGCATTGCAGGGAAAGGTACCGGGTGTTAACATCATCAATTCGGGAACGCCGGGCGAAGGTCCTAAAGTGACCATCCGTGGTATGGGTTCCTTCGGTGACACCTCTCCTCTCTATGTAGTGGACGGAATGTTCTACGACAACATCAACTTCCTGAACAATTCCGACATTCAGGACATGACCATCTTGAAAGACGCATCCGCATCTGCCATCTACGGTGTACGCGCCGCCAACGGTGTTGTAATCATCACCACCAAGAAAGGAAGCCGCAACCAGGATGCCAAGATTACCTATAACGGTTATGTAGGTATTCAGAAAGCCACCAACCTGCTGGAGATGTGTAACTCTCACGAGTATGCCACCATGATGTTGGAAGCCAACCCGGAAGCTTACCGGTCGATTTTCGAAAAGTCAGTAGCCGAATTCGGAGGCAATATGGAAAACCTGCAATTCAATGATACCAACTGGTATGACGAACTGTTGCGCACAGCCATGATGACCAATCACAGCTTGAATATCTCCGGTGGTACGGAAAAAGCGACCTACTCTGCCGGCATGAGCTATCTGGCACAAGACGGTATCATGGACGTGGAAAACTACTACCGCCGCTTGAACTTCCGTGCCGCCCTTGACTACGAAGCCCGCAAATGGCTGAAAGTAGGCTTCAACGGCGTATTCAGCAACTCGCAGCAGCAGCTTCCCAAGAATGCCGCATGGCAACAGGCATACAACACACCGTCTATCATCCCGGTGTATGATGACCGCCGCGACGATGCCGTATTCCCTAAGAAGTACACATCACCCGAGCAGGTGGGCTTGACCAACAACTTCAACAATCCGGTAGCCACTGCCAACTATTACGACAACCGGAACGAGACCTACCAAGTGCTGACCAACTTCTATGCACAGCTCAACCTCATCCCCGACAAGCTGAATATACGCAGTAGCTACAGCTACGACTACTCAATGATTCGCGGTTCTGAGTTCACTCCTACCTACTATGTAGGCACCAACCAGAAGAAAGAGGTTACCGAACTCACTAAAAAGAACACTAACTACTACAAATATATATGGGACAACGTGGCCACTTATACTGACAAGTGGGGCAAACACTCCTTTACCGGTATGCTGGGTGCATCCATGCGTCAAGAGCAATACCGCCTGCTCGAAGGTACCGCCACCAACGTGCCCGAAGGTGAGGACGTGTGGAAATACATCGCACTGGGCAACAAGGAAGGCGCTACGGTGAAAGACGACGGCTGGAAATACCGCGGTCTCTCCTATTTCACCCGACTGAATTACAACTACAACGACAAGTACATGTTGATGTTCACCTTCCGTGCCGACGGCTCGTCCAAGTACAACGACAAATGGGGCTACTTCCCCTCCATCGGTGCCGCATGGGTCATCTCCCAAGAACCGTTTATGAAGAACCAGAATATCTTCGACTACATGAAGCTGCGTGCCAGCTGGGGTAAGCTGGGTAACGACAAGATTGCTGCCAGTGCAGGCTTCGCAAGCATACAGAACGTACAGTCCGTATTCGGTCCCAATACCGCCATCGACGGATTCATCAACACCACCAACTTCAGCTGGCTGGGTTGGGAAGTAGTGAACGAAACCAACGTGGGCGTCAACTTCAGTACACTGAAGAACCGCTTGAACGCCGACATCGACTGGTACTACCGTCTGACTGACAACGCCGTGATTTCACCCAAGCTCCCGATGAGTGGCGAGCTGCTGGCCGGCAACAACGGACAGATTCTGAATACCGGTATCGACCTCTCCTTGAACTGGAACGACAAGATTGGCCAGGACTTCAATTACAACATCGGCGTCAATCTCTCTTATCTGCATAACGAAGTGAAAAGCCTAAAAGGAAACATGAAAATCATCAAAGGCGGAAAGACCGTGAATATGGTGGGCGAGACGATGAACTCATTCTATGGCTACAAGGTCATCGGCATCTACCAGACTCCTGAACAATGTGCTGCCGACCCCATCGCCGTGGCCAACGGACTGGAACCCGGCGACTTCATCTACGAGGACGTGAACGGCGACCATGTGATAGACGGAAACGACAAGCAGGTGTTGGGCTCATACGTGCCCAGCTTTACTTATGGCTTCAATGCCGGATTCTCTTATAAGAACTTCGACTTCAGCCTCACTACCTACGGACAAGCAGGCGGCGAACTGTGGAACCGTAAGCGTGCCCTGCGCTATGCAGCCGACTACTATAACTTTGACCGTGCACAGTATGAGAACCGCTGGACGGGTGCAGGCTCTACCAACGAACATCCGTCGGCCAAGGCTCTTCTCAAAACCTGGAACAAATCAGACAGTAACAACGCTTCCTATTTCGTAGAAAGCTCCGATTACTTCCGCATCCAGAACATCACGCTGGGCTACTCGTTCAAGAACTTGAAGATAGGCAGCTACGTGATGCCGGGACTCCGCCTCTCATTGACGGCCGACCGCCCCTTCACTACCTTCAAGGCCAACAGCTTCACACCTGAAGTGTCGGATGCCGAAGGTTGGGATACCGAAGTATACCCTCTGACTTCAACCTATACTTTCGGAGTGCAAATAGATTTCTAAACCCTAAAACGTAAAACAATGAAATTCTTAAAGAAAACATTCGCATATATACTTCCGGCCATGATGGTACTGGGAGGAGCTACCGCTTGCACCGATTTCATAGAAATCGATCCGGAGAACAAAGTTCCCGAACAAGGCGTGGACTTTACCAACAAGAACAATATGTACCAACCCGTAGTGGGTGCCTACTCCAAAGTACGCACACAGGGCATGCACTGGTGCAACGCACTATTGATGTTCACCCGCGACGGTGACGTGTGGTCGGGCCGTACCGATGACCAGGGCGATGCCGTGGCCTTCGGACGCAAGTTCAACTACAACAACTCATTCTGGGCACTGAACCAGGTATGGATGAACTTCTACGACATCATCCGCATCACCAATGCCGCCCTGCAAAGCCTCGACGGTTATGCCGAATATCTTGCTGCAGGAAGCGAAGATTACAAAACCTACGAATCCTATTGCGGCGAAGTACGTACCATCCGTGCATGGGCTTACTATTGTCTGGTGACCAATTTCGGTCCCACCGTCATCTACCGTGACAACCTGCAGACCGATTTTCGCCGTTCTACCGTAGAGGCCGTATATAATTATATGCTGGAAGATTTGAACTACGCCATCGACAAACTGCCCCGCATGCGTCCCAACCAGATGGAACACAAGGGAGCCGTGACAGCCTTCACCGCCCAAGCATTGGCCGCCCGCATCTATCTGCTGAAAGGAGACTATGCACAAGTGGAGACACTGACCGATGACATCATCAAGAACGGTGGATTCCGTCTCTACGACGACTTCTACCAGCTGTTCAAAATTCCCGGAAAGTTGTGTGACGAATCTTTGTTCGAATGCCAGGTAACAGACTACGGCAATGGTTCTGGCGATTACCTGGGCGTAGACCAATGGTTCAATTTCCAGGGTCCGAACATGGCAGAGAGGTATGATGAAGTAGTGAACGCAGACGGTACCATCAGCTACAAGCAAGCCGAAGGCACCAAGTCCATAGGCGGCTGGAATTTCATAGGCTATGAACCCGAGTTCGTGGCATGGGCCGAAGCCCGTGGCGAAGGTGTGCGTGCCGAAACTTCTTTCCTGAAAGCCCTGAGCAAGACGCGCGAGGGTTGGCAGGTAGGTCCCACATCGGCCACCAAGACCGACTGTTGGAACGGCAAAGGTTACCTTCCCTACAATCAGATGACTCTTCCACGTACGACCTACGGAGCCAACAACAATGTGCGTATCATCCGCTATGCCGAAGTGCTGCTGATGAACTCCGAAGCCAAAGTCAGACTGGGCAAGGATGGAGACGCAGGCTACAACGAAGTGCGCCGGCGTGCAGGCATGAGCACCAAAACCGGTGTTACCCTGAAAGACGTGATGGACGAACGCCGGATGGAGCTTTGCGGCGAATGGTGTGCCCGTTATGTGGACTTGGTGCGTACCGGCGATGCCGCCACCGTACTCGGTCCCAAAGGATGGACAGCAGAAAAGACTTATTGGCCCATACCAGCCAACCAGTTGGACGACCTTCCCGACCTGAAGCTGGAACCCATTGACGGAATTGCCGAATAAATCCGCTCCAATATGGTAAAAAGATTCCTAATCAGTTGTGGAATAGCCTTTGCCGCTCTGACGGCAAAGGCAACCCCTGACGATTCCATCAAAGTGGTGAAGGGGCAAGTCAGTGACTATTATATCACTGTAACCCAAGACCGTATCGTAAAAGGACACGTACTGGACACCAACCGCCAGCCACTCGCAGGCGCCACAGTCATGTTCTTCGCAAGTCCCATGCACAATACCACTGCCCACGACGGCAGCTTTGCCATCAAAGGAGCGAAGAACGACGTGCACCTGTATGTCTACTATCCCGGGAAAAAGATAGTGAACAGAATCCTGGCACTGGATGAAACCGATATTGAGGTAGTGATGGAAAAAGAGGTACACAAGGCAACCGCAATCCGCCGTCCCGCCCAGGCGACCCGGTGGTATGACCCACAGGCGCCTCTGTCGCGCACCTTCTGCAATCCGATGAACATCAGTTACAATTTCGAGCCTTTCAACAACAATGTGCGTCCCAACGGTTCGTTCCGTTCCTCTGCCGACCCGATGGCGGTGGAATACAAGGGAGAATACTTTCTGTTCTCCACCAACCAGGGCGGTTTTCACTATTCCAAGAACCTGGTGGATTGGGATTTCGTTCCTGCCGGCTTCCAACGCAAGCCTACGGACGACGACCAGTGCGCACCGGCAGCCTATGTAAGCGGTGACACGCTGTTCTATACCGGCTCCACCTACGAAGGCCTTGCCGTGTGGTACAGTACACACCCCAAAACGGGACGTTTCAAACGTGCCATCGAAAAGAATGTGCTTCCCACATGGGACCCCTGCATGTTTCTGGACGATGACGGCAGACTGTATATGTATTATGGCTCCAGCAATGAATATCCGCTAAAGGCGGTGGAACTGGACCGGAATGATTTCTATCCCATCAGCAAGATTCACGAAGTGATGATGCTCCGCCCCGAAGAACACGGCTGGGAACGTTTCGGCATGAACAATGACGATGAAGTGACACTCCGCCCATTCACAGAGGGCGCTTACATGACCAAACACAATGGCAAATATTATTTCCAATATGGTGCTCCGGGCACTGAATTCAAAGTCTATGCCGATGGCGTATATGTTTCGGATTCCCCGCTGGGCCCGTTTGTCTACCAGAAGCATAACCCGATGTGCTACAAGCCGGGCGGTTATGTGCAAGGTGCCGGTCATGGAGGCACGTTCTGCGACGTGAAAGGTAATTACTGGCACGTGGCCACCTGCATGCTCTCCCTGAAGTACAAGTTCGAACGCCGCATCGGTCTTTATCCGGTGGCTTTCGACAAGGATGGTGTCATGTATTCGTCCACTGCCTTCGGCGATTATCCCAACTGGGCAGAACCGATGGACGTAAAGAACCCTGCAGAGCGTTTCACGGGATGGATGCTTCTGTCCTACGGCAAACCGGTGGAGGTATCATCTACGGATAGCATCCATGCAGCTTCCAACCTGACGGACGAAAGTATGCGCACCTACTGGGCAGCCCGTTCCGGCAACCCTGGCGAATGGGCCGGGATAGACCTGGGCAGCACAAAGAATGTACGTGCCGTGCAGTTGAACTTCTACGACCATAAAGCGGTTCAATACAACCGTGCCATGGATATTTATCACCAATACCGTATTTTTGCTTCCGAAGACGGAAAAGAATGGACATTGGTCATAGACAAGAGCGACAGTGACAAGGATTGTCCGCACGACTACATCGAGCTCAACGAGCCGTTGCGTGCCCGTTATCTGAAATACGAGAATGTGCACATGCCTACGGGAAATGTCGCCTTGTCCGGCTTCCGCGTCTTCGGGAACGGTGACGGCGATGTCCCGCAAGCCGTGAAAGGACTGACTGTGAAACGTGACAGGAAAGACCGCCGGAATGCCCTTATCTCCTGGCAACCCGAAGCAAGCGCCTATGGCTACAACATCTACTACGGCACCGCCGAAGGCAAGATGTACAATGCCATCACGGTACTGGGACAGACGGAATATGACTTCCGCGGACTGGATGCGGACACGGACTATTACTTCACCATCGAGGCGCTGAACGAAAACGGCCGCTCGCCATTGTGCAAGACGACAAAAAATTAAACACAAGAAATAAAGATATGAAAAAACCAATAATGATACATGTGCTGGCTTTGTTCCTGATTTCCACATTGGCGAGCTGTGCATCCTGCTCTTCCGACTTGAAGGAAAACGGGAAAGAGAACGGAAAAGAGGAAAAGCCCGACACAGAGGAAGTACGTCCCGAATCATTCGCTTCGGATGACGAAATGCTTGATTACATCCAGAAGGTACATTTGAACTACATGTGGGACGGTGCGGAACCGACCTCCGGACTGGCACGCGAACGCATCCACCTGGATGGGGATTATCCCGAAAAGGACCAGAATGTTGTCACCACCGGCGGCAGCGGATTTGGTATAGCCGGACTGCTGGTAGGCATCGAACGCGGCTTCATCCCCAGGGAAGAAGGCGTGAAGCGCCTGACCAAGATTGCCGATTACCTGAAACGCGCCGACCGCTTCCACGGCGTATGGCCCCATTGGTTGTACGGCCCTACCGGCAAGGTGAAACCTTTCGGACAAAAAGATAACGGCGGAGACTTGGTGGAAAGCTGCTTCCTGATGCAAAGCTTGCTTTGCGTACGCCAATACTTCCGCGACGGCAACGAGCAGGAAAAGGCGCTGGCAGAGAAGATTAACCAATTGTGGAAAGAGATGGAGTTCAGCTGGTATCAGAATGGCAAGGATGTCATCTACTGGCACTGGTCTCCTGAATACAACTGGGAAATGAACTTCCCGCTGGAAGGCTACAACGAAGCATTGATTGTGTATGTGCTCGCAGCCTCCTCCCCCACTTATCCCGTTCCGGCTTCAGCCTACCACAACGGCTGGGCACGCGGCGGCGGCATCAAGTCCGACTCTGCCCCCTACGGCCTGCCTTTGGAATTGAAACACAACGGAGCCGAGAAACTGGGCGGTCCCTTGTTCTGGGCACAATACTCGCACATCGGTCTGGACCCGCGCAACCTGAGCGACCGCTATGCCAACTACTGGAACGTGGTGCGCAACCATGCCCTCTCCAACTACCGCTACTGCGTGGAGAATCCCAAACAATACAAAGGTTACGGCGAGGACTGCTGGGGACTGACCGCCAGCTACTCTACCAAAGGCTATGCAGCCCACTGCCCGGGCGACAACGACCATGGTGTCATCACACCGACAGCAGCCTTGTCCAGTTTTCCCTACACACCGGAGGAATCCATGCGTGCACTGAAGTATTTCTATTCCAAAGGCGACTGGATTTGGGGCAAGTACGGATTCTACGATGCCTTCTCCGAGGGAAGTGACTGGACGGTGCCCCGCTATCTTGCCATCGACCAATGCACCATTGCCCCGATGATTGAGAACTATCGTTCCGGCTTGTTGTGGAAACTCTTCATGAGCTGTCCCGAGGTTCAGGAAGGATTGCAGAAGCTGGGATTTAAGGCTTAGGGATTTACGATTGAAGTTAGTATGCGACATGATGGAGCAGCTAAGCTTAAGTTGAATTTCTATATCACTATTCCCCTCCCCCTTCAGGGGGCC
>OAWD01001237.1_pt1 | contig 11528 bp, 9 predicted proteins | sample 1495361 | NCBI WGS metagenome assembly OAWD01 (sample SAMEA2580130, study PRJEB22360) | human gut metagenome | biome: human gut; feature: human-associated habitat; material: faeces | place: Denmark | collected 2008/2010 | reverse complement strand
AAAAGAACTGGCGGAGGTGCACCCCGAAATCGATATGGTAATGACTCCTGACGGAAGCGCCGTAGCCATGGTCCACTGCAATAACTGTACCTCGGATTTGAATGCGTGGATAGACCTGTTTGAAGAGTTTACCCAGGCGTTTGGCATGAAGGTGGATAAGAACGACCTGTACGGCACCCTCTACCGCAAAGCTCTGGAGGGGGATCCGGACTGCGGAGGCCTGCTGGCTTACAACTATTTCTCCGGAGAACATATCACGGGCTTTGAGGAAGGCCGCCCTCTGTTTGTAAGAAACCCGGAAAGCAGCTTCACCCTGGCAAACTTCATGCGTGCGCATCTGTTTACCGCACTCGGTGCGCTGAAAACCGGTCTGGATATCCTTTTGAAGGAAGAAAAGGTACAGATAGATAAGCTGCTGGGCCACGGGGGACTGTTTAAGACCAAAGAAGTGGGACAAAAGCTGCTGGCAGCAGCTGTGAATGCCCCTGTTTCCGTCATGGAAACCGCAGGTGAGGGCGGCGCATGGGGAATCGCCCTTCTTGCCTCCTATATGAAGGATAAAAAGGCGGATGAGTCCCTGGCCCAGTTCCTGGAAAACAGGGTGTTTGCAGGAAATACCGGTGTAAAAATAGATCCCGATACAAGGGATGTGGAAGGCTTCAACAAGTTTGTGGAGCGCTATACCAAAGGGCTGCCAATTGAAAAGGCAGCCGTGGAAAATCTGATTTAAGCTTACACCAGAGGCGCCTTCCCGTGGGAGGGCGCCTGTGTGAGGAAAAAACATCGTGCAAAACGGACAGGAGGATCGAATATGTTAGAAGAACTGAAAAAAAGAGTATATGAGGCCAATATGCTTCTTCCCCGGTACGGCCTGGTTACTTTTACCTGGGGAAATGTGAGTGAAATCGACAGGGAAAGCGGCCTTTTTGCCATCAAACCCAGCGGTGTGGACTATGACAGCCTCACCCCGGAGGATATGGTGATTGTGGATCTGAACGGGAATAAAGTGGAAGGAAAATATAACCCCTCTTCCGATACGGCGACCCATGTGGAGCTGTACAAGGCATTTCCTGAAATAGGAGGGATTGTACATACCCACTCTTCCTATGCCACCAGCTGGGCACAGGCGGGAAGGAGCATTCCCTGCTATGGAACCACCCATGCCGATTATATCTACGGAGAGGTTCCCTGCCTGCGCTGCCTGACCAAAGAAGAGATTGAAGATGCCTACGAGGAAAATACCGGCCATCTCATCGTCAATGAATTCAAAGCCATGGGAAAAGACGTAAAAGCGGTTCCCGCCGTACTCTGCAAAAACCACGGACCCTTCTCCTGGGGCAAGGATGCCCATGAGGCCGTACACAACGCAGTCGTGCTGGAAGAAGTAGCCAAAATGGCCTACCGCGCCGAAACCATCAACGTAAATATCCAGCCCGCCCCCCAGGAACTCCAGGACAAACATTACTTCAGAAAACACGGAGCCGACGCTTACTATGGACAAAACGGGGGTAAATAGGGTATTATATTCGTGACCAGGCAGAACCGGACAGGCTCAGAAGGCCTGGGATGGGCAAACATGGATACGCCCCACATCCATGCTTGCCCATCCCAGACCTTCTGAACCTGCCCGGCGAGCGAAGCGACCGAAAGACCGGAGGTCTTGAGGTTCTGCCGTCCGGCTGTCACCACCCCGACACCCCGGCCCATCACCTCCCTACCTCTTTTCCGCCGGCGCTCTGGTTACCACCCCACCCCAACCAACTTAAATTTATGGAGGAAAAACATTCATGGATAATCTTGAACTCGCAAAAATGGCGAACGAGATCCGCAAAGGCATTGTAACTGCCGTTCACAGTGCCAAAGCCGGCCATCCCGGCGGATCCCTTTCCGCAGCAGATATTTTCACTTATCTCTACTTCGAAGAAATGAACATCGACCCGGAGAACCCCGACAAACCGGAAAGAGACCGCTTTGTCCTTTCCAAAGGCCATACCGCGCCGGGACTCTACTCCACCCTCGCCCACAGAGGGTTCTTCCCCGTGGAAGATCTCACCACCCTGCGTAAGCTGGGATCCTATCTGCAGGGACATCCCTGCATGCAGCACATCCCCGGCGTGGATATGTCCACCGGTTCCCTGGCACAGGGTATTCCCGCAGCCGTAGGCATGGCTCTCGGCGGAAAGCTGGATAACAGGGACTACCGTGTATACACCCTTCTGGGAGACGGTGAAATCGAAGAAGGCCAGGTGTGGGAAGCGGCCATGTTCGCAGGCTTCCATAAGCTGGACAACCTGGTAGTGGTAGTTGACAATAACGGCCTCCAGATTGACGGCCCCGTTGATCAGGTATGCTCCCCCTACCCTATCGACAAGAAATTCGAAGCATTCAATTTCCATGTAATCAACGTGGATGCCCATGATTTTGATGCTATCCGTGCGGCATTCCGGGAAGCAAAAGAAACCAAAGGCATGCCCACCGCAATCGTTGCCCACAGCCTGAAAGGAAAGGGCGTTTCCTTCATGGAAGGAAATGTGGCATGGCACGGTACCGCGCCCAACGATGAGCAGTATGCAGTGGCAATGGCAGATTTGGAGAAAGTAGGTGAAGCATTATGTCAGAAGTAAATAACAAACCGGTTCAGAAAATAGCAACCAGAGAAGCTTACGGAAAGGCACTTGCTGAATTCGGTGCACAGTATCCGGACCTGGTGGTCCTGGATGCGGATTTGGCAAATGCCACCAAAACGAACACCTTCCAGAAAGCATTTCCCGAACGCCACATCGACTGCGGAATCGCCGAATGTGACATGATGGGCATCGCAGCCGGGCTTTCCACTGTGGGAAAAATCCCTTTTGCCAGTTCCTTCGCCATGTTTGCAGCCGGACGTGCCTACGAGCAGGTACGTAATTCCATCGGCTATCCGCACCTGAATGTAAAGATCGGTGCGACCCATGCCGGTATCACCGTAGGGGAAGACGGCGCATCCCACCAGTGTCTGGAAGATATCGCCCTCATGCGTGTCATTCCCGGAATGGTGGTAATCAATCCCTGTGACGCTGTGGAAGCAAGGGCAGCAGTACAGGCAGCCATCGAATATACAGGACCCGTATACCTTCGTTTCGGCCGTGCCGCCGTACCGGTAATCAATGACAACGACGGCTATCAGTTTGAAATCGGCAAAGGGGTCCTTCTCCGCGAAGGAAGCGACGTTACTATCGTAGCGACCGGCATCTGTGTGCCCGAAGCTCTTCAGGCGGCTGAAAAGCTTGCTGCCGACGGCATCAGCGCCGAAGTGATCAATATCCATACCATCAAGCCCCTGGATGAAGAGCTTATCATCAAATCCGCGAAAAAGACCGGAAAAGTAGTGACAGCGGAAGAGCATTCCATCATCGGCGGGCTCGGCGGCGCCGTGAGCGAAGTGCTTTCCGAAAAAGCGCCCACGCCGGTATGCCGTATCGGAATGAACGACATCTTTGGGGAATCCGGATCCGCAGGCGCATTGGTAGCTAAATACGGTTTGGATGCAGACGGAATTTATGCAAAAGTAAAAGCGTTTGCAAAATAAACCCGCAAAGGTATGCCGGCCCGTACAGGGCCGGCAGTACTTCGCATAAGGAATAGAAAAAATTATGAATATATTATCACCATCCATTCTGGCGGCCGACTGTGCCAGGCTGGGAGAAGAAATCAGCCTGGTGGAGGCGGCGGGAGCCGGATATCTGCATATAGATGTTATGGACGGCATGTTTGTGCCTTCCCTTTCCTTTGGCATGTGCGTGGTTTCCTCTCTGCGGAAAGTGACGGACATGGTATTTGATGTCCACCTCATGGTGGAAGAGCCCATCCGCTATATTGCGGATTTTGCCAAGAGCGGATCGGATATCATTACCGTTCATCTGGAAGCCTGCAGTGATGTGGAGGAAACGCTGGACTGGATCCACAGCCTGGGACGTAAAGCCGGACTTTCCATCAAACCGTCCACGCCTGTTTCCGCTGTGGAAAAATACCTGGATAAAATCGACCTGCTGCTGGTTATGACCGTGGAACCCGGCTTCGGGGGCCAGAAATATATCCCTGCCTCTACAGAAAGAATCCGGGAGGCACGCCGGCTTATTGATGCAAGACAGGCGTGTGTGGATATCGAGGTAGACGGCGGAATCACCGTGGACAACGTACGTATGGTCCTGGATGCCGGTGCCAATATCATCGTGGCTGGATCCGCTGTTTTCAACGGAAACAGCACGGAAAACGTTACGAATATGATGGAAATCCTGGCTTCCTGCCCGAATGGAAAAGAAAAGTAAAAAGAATGGCTGCGGCCATTCTTTTCTTCAAATACACGATTGCGCCTGACGCGCGGAAGGAAGCGCTTATGAAAATCCTGGTAACCCCTCCCTTCACGGAGGAACAAAAAAAGCAGATACTTTCTGCCGCAGCAGATCCCCGCGATCTGCAATTCTGTTTAAAAAAAGATATCACTCCCGCTCTTTTAAAAGAAGCGGAGGTTATCCTCGGTAATCTGGAAAACCCGGATCAACTGCAATATGCAGAACATCTCCAATGGATCCAGCTGAATAATGCAGGGACGGAAGGTTACTGCATTCCGGGCAGGCTGCCTGAAACGTCAGTGCTTACCAATGCCACCGGCGCATACGGACTGGCGATATCCGAGCATATGCTGGCTTGCCTGTTCCTGCTGCGTAAAAAACTGGATTTGTATTATGTTAACCAGCTTCAATGCCGCTGGAAGAGCGAAGGCCATGTGGGTGTCATTCAGGGAACAACGGCCCTTATTATCGGCCTGGGGGATATCGGTACCGCCTTCGCTGCCAAAATGAAAGCCCTGGGCTGCCATACCATAGGGATTAAGCGCCGTGTGGGGGAAAAGCCGTCCTGTGTGGATGAACTGTATAGGCAAGCCACGCTGAACAGCCTTCTGCCCGGAGCTGACGTAGTGGCCATGAGCCTTCCGGGCAACCCGTCCACCTACCATATCCTGAACAGGGAGCGTATCGCTCTGCTTTCCCCAGGGACAATTGTTTTGAATGCAGGCCGGGGGACTGCTATAGATACGGATGCCCTCTGCGAGGCGCTGTATGCCGGTAAAATCGCAGGGGCTGCCCTGGATGTAACGGATCCCGAACCGCTTCCCGCCGATCACCCTCTGTGGAAAGCACCGGGGGCAGTCATAACGCCCCATATTTCAGGGGGCTATGCGCTGCCTGAGACGCTGCAGAAGATAGCGGAAATTTTTGCGGAGAACCTGAAGCGTTACCAGTCAGGCGAACCGCTGATGAATGTTGTGGATCCGGAAACCGGATATTCTTCCGGAAAATAAAAAAAACAGTTATTTTTATAGGTATTTCATCCGATGATTAATAATAAATACGTCTCTGCAATTCGGGCGCATCAGCTGTCCGGGAATAAGCGGAACGCGGAGAAACAGAGTAAAGGGATGGGATGAAAAAATGGATGGAGAATCAAAAAAAACAATACTTATTGTAGATGATGTGGAAATGAACTGCAAGATGCTGTCCGTGATTCTGTCGGAGAAATACCATACACTGGAAGCGGACAACGGAAAAACAGCAATGGAAGTCCTGGAGGAAGCACAGGAACCGGTTTCCCTGATTTTGCTGGATATCATTATGCCGGTAATGGATGGCTTCCAGTTTTTGAAATGGATTCAGTCCGCCGAAGCGTACCGGAATATCCCCATCATTTTTGTCACCTCTGAAACCTATGAGGAAAATATTCTGGGCGGTATTAAAATGGGCGTGCGGGATGTCATAGCAAAGCCGTATAATCCCGAGCTGGTACTGAAAAGAGTGGATAACCTGATTTTGCTTTCGGAGCATGCGGAGGGGAATGAGAAGAATCCGATACCCCGTGGAGGGGAAGCCGCACCCCAGCGGCCGTTGTCCAATACGGCACTTATTGTGGATGATATCGGTATTAACAGGGCTATTATTAAGAATGCCCTGACCGAAGAATACAAATCGCTGGAGGCAGCAAACGGAAAAGAGGCACTGGAGATTCTGGAAAAACAGGGAGATAAAATTGCGGTGGTGCTTCTGGATATTATTATGCCTGTAATGGATGGCTATGTATTTATGCAGGAAGCAAAACGCCAGCATCTTCTGAAAAACATACCGGTAATCGCCATTACATCGGAGGACTCCCCGTTGAAGCTGGACAGGCTCATGAATCTTGGCATCTGCGAAATCATACAAAAGCCTTTTACACCTTCTGTGATAAAAAACCGGATTGATTATATGGTAAAGCTGCAAAGTTGCACCAAATAAAGCATCTGCTTACCGGGAACCGGTTAACATACGGGACTATATGCCTGCCTTGTAAAGCTCCTGAAAATACAGATTGTGCTGCATAAGTTCCTGAAAGCTTCCATCTCCCTCAATATTGCCGTTTTTCAATAGAATTATCCGGTCGAAGGCCCGGATGGAATTTAGCCGGTGGGCGATGGCGATGATGTTTTTTCCGGCCGCCAGGGAGAGCACTTCATTCATGACCAGTTCCTCCGTTACATTATCCATGGCCGAGGTTGCTTCATCCAGGATAATGAGCCGGGAGGAAGAAAACCACAGCCTTGCAAGGGCCAGCCGCTGCCTTTCACCTCCGGACAGCTTGATGCCCTTTTCTCCCAGCTGGGTATCCAGGCCGTCGGGCAGGGCGTCGAACCACTCCTGGAGTTGTACTTTTTGTAACACACGGACGGCGCCATCGTCAGGAACGGAGGCATCGAAAAGCAGGTTTTCCCGGAGGGTACCGTCAAAAACAGGGCTTTCCTGGGGAATATAGGTAATATGTCTGTAATAGCTGTCCAGGTTAAGCCCGTTCAGATTGTGTCCATCCAGAAGGATGGCTCCGTCCTCTGCTTTAAGAAGGCCCGCTATCAGTTTGATAAGAGTGGATTTTCCTGACCCGCTGTTCCCCGCCAGAGCCACTTTCTCGCCGGGGGCGATGGACAGGGATACCTGACGGAGCACCGGATTGCCGTTATAAGAAAAGGCGGCCTGCAGGATGGTTATTTCCCCACGAAAATCCGGCAGCTCTGTACCTGCAAGAAGCCGGTCCTCTTCCGGCAGATCAAGAAACGAGGTATAGCGTTTGAAGGAGGCGGAGTCCAGGCGGAACTGGACGAATAATACATTAAATATCGCAATCGGCGTGTAAGCGTTATCCACCAGGGTGAGCAGAGCCACAACAGAACCGATGGAAATGGAACGGGTATGCCAGGCATACAGCAGCAGAGCGCCTTTTATCAGGGTGATGAGGATTGCAAATGCAGCAAAAAAAGCTTCGTGGATAAATGAAATCCCTATTTTTGATCGGACGATCTGATCCCGTGCCTTTTCCGCCTTCCGGATCTCCGCCGGAAATTTCCGGTTCAGGCGGAATACCACCATTTCCATAAACCCACGGGTGAGAAAATGATTGAGCAGTTCTTCGTTATCAAGAACTCTTTCCTTCATACGGTATAAAAGCTTCAGCAGGATATTGGTAATAAGAAAAACAAGGAGATAGCCAAGGGCCACGGTACCGGCTATGACCCTGTTGAGCCTGTAGATAAAAAACATGCTGAATAAGGCGGAGGGAAGCAGGTTTTGCACAATTTCAAACCAGAACTGGCACAAGATGCTTTTTCCTGCCAGGGCACCGTTTTCCACGCGCTGTATCAGCTTTCCCGTCCCCATGGACTGATAAGCCAGGTAATCGATACGGCTTGTTTTATGCAGGGCGAGAAGCTTTAAATCCAGAAAGATGCCGTTATTCAGTTTCTGCATGGGGTATTCATCCAGATAACTGCACACACAGTGCAGCAGAAGAAGCCCTGCGTATAATAAGATATAAAGCAGGGACAGTGTTCCGTCCGTAAATTTATCAATGACCTTCTGGAAGAAGCTGATGCTGTAGTTGGACAGAAAAGACAGCCCAATCCCCAGGCTTATGTAGATGCTGATCCAGAGCTTGTTTTTTCTGACAATATTTTTTAGATAATTCATATCTGTACTCCTTTGGCAAATGGTTAAATGGCTGCGTTAAAGTCAGTACAGCTATGCCCGTCAGCCGGAACGGATACTCAGTACAATCAGCCGACAGCTTACATAAACTGTACTGAGCTTCTACCTCGTTTCTGTCTCATAAGAGCCCACCTCCTTACAATGCACTGCCCTTTTTGGCAGTGCATCCGGCAATTCATGATGAAATTCCCCGCCGGCCTCTGCAGGCGGGCGGGGAACTTACAGAACAAACATATAATAACCGCATTAATCCCGTTTTACAACCGCAGCACAACCCATGCCGCCTCCCACACACAAAGTGGCCAGGCCGGTCTTTACATCGCGTTTCTGCATTTCATGGAGAAGCGTAACCAGGATGCGGCAGCCGGAGCATCCTACGGGATGTCCCAGGGCAATGGCACCGCCGTTTACGTTCAGTTTATCAAGGTCGAAGCCCAGATCATGTCCCACGGCCACAGACTGGGCGGCAAAAGCTTCATTAGCTTCTATTAAGTCAAAATCATCCATGTCCATACCGGTTTTCTTCAGAACCTTCCGGGTAGCCGCCACAGGGCCGATACCCATAATAGAAGGATCCACGCCGGCCAGCTCCCCGGCGATCCAGGTCGCCATAGGCGTGATGCCAAGCTCCTTCGCTTTTTCTTCACTCATGACAACGATAGCGGCAGCGCCGTCATTAATGCCGGAGGCGTTGCCTGCGGTTACCATACCGCCATCTTTTTTGAAAGCCGGTTTTAATTTGGCAAGGCCTTCGCTGGTAACCCCTTTTCTGGGGCCTTCATCTGTATCCACTATTATGGAGCCCTTTTTGGTCTTTACCTCCACCGGAACGATTTCTTCCCGGAAACGTCCTTCATCCATGGCGGCTTCACATTTTTGCTGGCTGTTTGCCGCAAAATCATCCAGCTGCTCTCTGGTCAGTCCCCATTGCTCACAAATGTTTTCAGCCGTCATGCCCATATGATAACCGTGGAACGCATCGGTGAGGGCATCCTTCAGCAAAGAATCCTCAAGCGGGGCATTGCCCATACGATAGCCGTACCGGCCCTGCTGAACCAGATAGGGAGCGCGGGACATATTTTCCGTACCGCCTGCAATAATAATGTCCGCGTCTCCGCAGGCAATCAGCTTGGCCGCCAGATTGACGCAATGAAGCCCGGACCCGCATAATACATTAATTGTGGTAGCCGGAACCTCTACCGGAATACCTGCGTTAACAGCGGCCTGTCTTGCCACATTCTGCCCCTGCCCTGCCTGGATAACACAGCCCATATATACTTCGTCAACCATATCCGGAGTGATTCCGGCCCTGCCCATTGCCTCTTTAATAACGATGGTTCCGAGATCTGCTGCGGGAACGGTGGAAAGCGCGCCGCCCATAACGCCGATTGCGGTCCTGCAGCCGCCGGCTAATACTACCTTTCTGCTCATATATCCTCCATTCAGCCATTATCTGGCATTTTGTGTTTGTATGAATGTATTTTAGCACGGGGCCATAAGAAAAACAAGGCACACAGAGGGCGGGGTAAACGCCAGTTACTGTCCGCTCAGTACTGTGCATTTACTGCACCGTACGTGAGAAAATGATACAAGAGTGCATAAACACAACGCCGAAGGAATCATTTATTTATGTGGTAAAACCTTTATAACAAGTGTAAAATAGGAGTATAACCACATAGTTACAGGAAGCAGCGGGAGGGGATGCATCATGGAGAAAATCAGCCGTAAAAACTGGATCTTGATCTGGGTACTTGGAATGACCGGGCAAATCTGCTGGAACATTGAGAATTCCTGGTTCAATACGTTTGTATATGACAAAATTGCGCCGGAGCCGGCTATTGTATCCTGGATGGTGGGAGTGAGCGCCGCGGTTTCCACCTTCTGTACCTTTCTGGTGGGAACCTGGGGGGATCGCAGGGGAAAAAGAAAGCCTTTTATCTGCTGGGGGTATATATTGTGGGGGATTTTTACCTTTCTCTTCGGGGCTACGGAGAGGATTCCCAAAAACCCGCTGTTTATCGCGGCTGCCTGTGTGGTGCTGGCGGATGCGGTGATGAGCTTTTTCGGTTCCGTTGGAAATGACGGGGGATTTGGCCCGTGGACGACGGATATTTCCAATGAAAACAACCGGGGGAAGCTGGGAGGCGCGCTGGCGGTTATGCCTGTATTCGCCACCATATTCGGTGCGGTGGTATCCGGAATTATCATTGAGAGCATAGATTTTTTCGCTTTTTTCGGCCTTATGGGAGGACTGGTGGCGGCAGTGGGGCTTTTTGGCCTGTTTACGCTGGAGGATGCGCCGGGCCTGCGTCCCAAACGGGATGAAAAGGGATTCCGGCATCAGTTCCTGACGGTTTTTAACTGGAATACGGTGCGGGAAAATAAAGAGCTTTTCTGGGTGTTTCTGGTGATGACCGTATATTTTATCGGTTTTAATGTTTATTTTCCCTATATCACGATCTATTTTGTGAATTATCTGGGGTATGGATATGGGATGACGGGGATTATTCAGGGCGTGGGCCTGCTGGCGGCAGCGGTTATGACGATCCCTGCCGCCCGGTTCATTGACAGGGGGAAAACGCCTCAGGTGATACTGGCGGCCCTCCTGTGCAATACCGCAGGGCTGCTTCTGGTCAGCCTTTCCCAAAGTCTTGCGGTTCTGCTCATCGGTGTGTTCGGGGCCGGAATCGGATATATCCTGGTGCTGCAGGCGCTTACCGCCTGGATGAAGAATCTGTATCCGGAGGATCAGCGGGGGCAGTTTGAGGGAATCAAACAGATTTTCTTTGTCTGTGTGCCCATGATTATAGGGCCGGCCATTGCCACACAGGTGATTAACCGCCTGGGAGTGGAGATGGAGGTAAGCGGTTCGGTGGGAATGGTGCCCGGTCCCAGCCTGTTCCTGGTTTCGGCGGTACTCACGCTGTTTACCCTGATTCCGTTGGCGGCGGCAGGGAAAAGAAATAAGCAGAGGCTCTTAAGATAGCGGAATACAGGAAGGGCCGTCTGAACTGTTAGTGCAGTATGAAAAGGGGATGAATATGGAAAAAGAACTATTGAAAGAAGGGCCGGTACTGGACGGGAAGGGACGCCCCATACCGGGATATTCCAGAAAAAGTACGCTGGTGTATGACAGGAAGGCGATTAAGGCCCCGCCGTGGAGAATCAAGGAATGGGACTTTTATCAGATTTCCAATGACAGGCTGTGCCTGCAGTTCACTATCGGCCATGCCGCCTATGCGGGGCAGGTGAGCATGATGCTGTTTGATTTTGCAAAGGGGGAAAAGCTGCTGGATCAGAGTAAAATCCTGGCTCTGCCCTTCGGTTCCCTTCATATGCCGGAAAATGCGGAAAAGGATAACACCCTTCTCTACAAGAAGGACGGCGTGTACATGCGTTTTGAGACGGTGAACCAGAAACGGCTCCTGACCTGCCGCTGGGAGGATACGGAGGTAAAAATCCGTCTGGAACGCAGGAATCCCA
>OAWD01001231.1_pt1 | contig 11554 bp, 15 predicted proteins | sample 1495361 | NCBI WGS metagenome assembly OAWD01 (sample SAMEA2580130, study PRJEB22360) | human gut metagenome | biome: human gut; feature: human-associated habitat; material: faeces | place: Denmark | collected 2008/2010 | reverse complement strand
GTGCAGATGTGGACTGGTATGTAAAGGCAGAGGATATTGTGTTGAAGAATAAAGGAAACCAGAACGCAGGCAATCCACAGAACCATACACCGCAGGGACAGCCGAAAAAATAAGCTTACTGAATAGATTTTCATTGTAGCGGATATGTGGAACTGTTATAATATGGAATGAAAACAAATTAAATTCATGTAAAGGTAGTGGTGTTATGAAAAGGTATATTGCATTTCTTCGAGGTATAAATATCAGCGGAAAAAATAAAATTTCAATGGCAGAACTAAAAAAGAATTTTGAAGAACTTGGTTTCGAGGAAGTTAAAACATACCTAAATAGTGGCAATGTGATTTTTTTGAGTGATGAAGAAAATATAGGAAAATTAACAATTCAAATTGAAACCATGATAAAGGAATATTTTGGATTTGATATACCTATCTTTTGTATATCCAAAGAAGAACTTGAAGATATTTTACAAAATGCTCCTGATTGGTGGGGCAACGAAAATAAAGAAATTTATGACAATTTGATTTTTATTATGCCCCCTGCCACGTTTTCTGATGTTTTCAATGAAATTGGAGAACCGAAAGAAGAATTAGAAAAGATAAGAAATTATAAAGATGTTATTTTCTGGTCTTTTAGTCGAAAAGATTATCAAAAAACAAATTGGTGGTCTAAGACAGCAAGTACAAATATTAGTGGAAAGCTGACAATAAGAACAGCAAATACAGTTAGAAAGCTGGCTAAAATGTAATTACTTTTTTAACCACAGTTTATATTTCATACCCATACACACAAAGCAGTTAGTCTTATGATTGACTGCTTTTTTCATACCCAGAAAGGAGTGATTGATTTATGCGTAAGACTTGGAACAAAGGACACCATATCAGAGCCAGCGACAAGAACTATGCCCCTCAGGGATAGCCGAAAAAATAGGCTTGCTGAATAGATTTTCATTGTAGCGGATATGTGGAACTGTTATAATATGGATATGAAGAAACGGACAAATTAGAATTTGTCGATGATATTTAGAATATTAACCATAATAAAATGGTGTTGACTTAATAAAAAGGAGAATTGTTATGAAAAAAATATGTTGTGTAAATGATATGCCCGGTGTGGGAAAAATTGCTTTATCTGCAATGATACCGATCCTCTCTGCAAAAGGGATCGATGTCGCTTCATTGCCAACTGCGTTGGTGTCTAATACTCTTGATTTCGGAAAGTTCGATATTCTAGATACCACCGATTATATGGAAAAGACCGTTGATATTTGGCACGATCTTGGCTTTAGATTTGATTGTATTTCCACGGGTTTTATGATTAGTCCTAAACAAATTAACATTGTTGAGCGACTAATCAACAATCAGGACACAGACAATTTGTTGGTTGTTGTAGATCCAATTATGGGTGACGAAGGAAAACTATACAATGGTATGACTGATAATAACGTGGAGATTATGAGAAAACTTAGTTCATACGCAGATATTCTGATTCCTAACTTCACTGAAGCGTGTTTCTTGACAAATCGTTTTTACAGCAGAGATACTTTAAGTCAGGATGAAGCAGATAAATTGATTGAGAGAGTGCGTCAGCTTGGTGGTAAATCGGTTGTCATTACAAGCACTTCTGTGAATGGTGAAAACTGCGTTATTGGATATGACCACACAAAGGATGAGAACTTCAAAATTGGATTTGAACTGATAGACGTTCGTTTCCCTGGAACAGGAGATATCTTTTCCGCAGTTCTTGTCAGCGACGTGCTGAACGGTGAGTCGTTGTATGATGCCACCAAACACGCAATGGAAACGGTAAGAATCATTATTATAGATAACCTCGATAAGAAAGAAAAATTTTTCGGTGTTGATATCGAGCGTTACATAAGCGAGGGGAAATTATGAAGATTAAAATAACTTTGGTAGAACAAAAAGGTACTTGTCCTTGCCACAGAGGACACAAGATTGGAGATACTTTTGATTTTGACACAGAAAGAGGAAAGCTGTGTCCAATGGCTGCTCACGTTCTTTTTCCTATGATTGATATCTTACGCTATGGTGGCGAGTTAAAGAGCAATGTCTTCTGCTGCCCGGATGTAGATACAATAAATGTGTTCAAAATTGAGAAGGTAGATTAATAGATAATTGACAAATACGAATTTATGGAGGTAAAATAATGAAACTTGATAATTTTATTGGTATGATGACGGGACATTTTGATAACAAAGAGCAGTTTAATATGATGCAGACAGCAGGAAAAATATATCCTTATGCTAAACATGTAAATACAGTCTGCAATGACAAAATAAATAATATTCCTCAAGATTTCAATGGAAAATTTGTTGTTGAAGAAAGTTACTATGAGACCAATGGTAAACGTCATGCATCGCCGCACCTTTTCCTTATTACGGAAAATGAAGATGGAATTTTACTTTCCTCCTATGAGATTCCGGAAGGAGAAGACAAAAATACATTTTCATATGATTCTATGAAAAATGTTGATTATAGTGAACTGAAAAAATCTAAAAAGTTTACTCCGGCACTTTATAATGAAAATGATGGCATCTGGGAGGGAGGCAGCACAAGTCAGTTTTCGCCAGTAATGACATTTAAGCTTTGGGAAAAGTTTTCTGATAGTTGTTTGGAAGTATCTGAAATTATGGAAGTTAACGGAAAGCGGACTTTTGGATACGATGATCCCATTATTTACAAACGTGTATAAATAAGTGATGAACATGGTGACAACTTTCAGTTTGACAACTTCATATCCATACACACAAAGCAGTTAGTCTTAGGATTGACTGCTTTTTTTCGTACCCAGAAAGGAGTGATTGATTTATGAAAAAGATTTGGAATAAAGGACACCGTATCATAGCTAGCGATAAGAACCTTGTCTATCGCTTTTCAATGGGGACACTCCTGTTTGTGTTCGTAGCGGTTATCCTGCTATTAAATACAAAACAGCTCATGCGTACCGACTGGGAACATTTCAGCTTATTAGACAATGGCTTTACGCTTTCCCTTTACAACTTCATAACCATACTGATAGCGACTGGTGTTTGTGCATTGGTCGCTTTTCTGTATTACCGCTTCTGTTACGACAGTTTCAAGAAGCTCCTGCACCGTCAAAAGCTGGCAAGAATGATACTGGAAAATAAGTGGTATGAAGCCGATACCGTACAAGACAGCGGTTTTTTTACTGACCTGCAAAGCAGATCAAGGGAAAAATTCGTCTGGTTTCCAAAGATTTATTATCAAATGGAAAAAGGACTGCTTCATATCCGCTGTGAAATTACGCTGGGGAAATATCAAGACCAGCTTTTACGGTTAGAAGATAAATTGGAAAGTGGCTTGTATTGTGAGCTGACCGACAAGACCTTACATGACGGCTATATCGAATATACCCTGCTTTATGATATGATAGCGAACCGCATTACCATTGATGAAGTACGGGCAGAAAATGGCTATCTTAGACTGATGAAAAATCTTGTCTGGGAATATGACGCACTCCCCCACGCTCTGATTGCTGGTGGGACTGGTGGCGGTAAAACCTATTTTCTTCTGACGCTCATTGAAGCCTTACTGCATACCAACGCTGTCCTTTACATCTTAGACCCGAAGAACGGTGCGAGACGTTTCTACTTGAAAAGAGTAGACACTGCACAATCAATTAAAATTGTGTTGGAGAACTGAACACGCGAATAGTCGAATGATGGGGTAACGCCCTGAAAGGCTACTTTAATACTCCGACTGGCAGGATTATGAGTAAACATAGGTCTGTCAGAAGCTCGGTGAAGTCGGCAGAGAGATACCGTAACAGATAGCGCTGTCGAAAGATACCCAGAGGTGGGTGTCGTATCCTATATGCCGGAAGTCTATAAAATATCTATGGTTAGTATGTAGATGAGCGGTCTACTGACGAATCTTTGAATGTACAGGTCTATATCGGGACTGGATAGAAATGTCCAGTGACACAAATAGTGTCGCTACTGTGGGTGAGTAAGACTCGTTTTTATGAAAACCCATATAATGTTACAGGCATTATCAAAGTAGCAGGCTTAGAGAAGAAACCTACGGATATATATGTACAGATAGTGTGTTTGGAACGTTGAAAGCTGGCAACATGGAGATTTTACTGTCTATGAAGTGTTCACATCATAAGGTTGTTGTGAGATTAGCAATAATATAAGGTGTGTTTATGCCAGTGAAAGTGGTGGCACAGTACCTATGAAACCGTGATAACAAACGGTGGAGGGATAGCCACTAGTCATTGAAGAATAGAATTACTAAGAATGGTATGGGTTCGAGTAAGACTAAGAGATGTACTTGCCCCTGTGATTAAGGAGGGTACAGACCATGCTAAAGAAAGACAAGCTCCGCTATAACGAATATTATGATATGCAACATATTTATGATGAGTTATACGCACAGAGCAAAAATGGTAATAACTTGTATAAGTTACTGGAAATTATTGGTTCAGAACAAAATATCTGCTTGGCATACCGAAATTTAAAAATAAACAGCGGAAGCAAAACCGCTGGTACAGATGGGCTAACGATTGATGATATTAAACATTTGTGTGATGAAGATATTATTATGAAAGTCCGAAGCAGCCTGGATAATTACCAACCAAAATCAGTCAGACGGGTTTTTATTCCTAAATCTGGAAGCGATAAAATGCGACCTCTCGGAATCCCCTGTATCTGGGACAGACTTGTACAACAATGTATCTTGCAAGTCCTAGAACCGATATGCGAACCTAAGTTCCATAATCATTCCTATGGATTCCGTGCGAATCGAAGTGCCCACCATGCACTTGGCAGAGTAACCAGTTTGATAAACATATCAAAGTATCATTACTGCGTTGATGTAGATATTAAAGGATTCTTTGATAATGTCAACCACGGGAAATTGTTAAAACAGATTTGGACACTTGGCATTCGGGATAAAAGACTGATTTGCATTATTAGTAAAATGCTGAAAGCTGAAATTGACGGCGAGGGTGTCCCAGAAAAAGGAACTCCGCAAGGCGGTCTGTTAAGTCCCCTGCTCTCGCTCATAGTCCTTAATGAATTGGATTGGTGGGTAAGCAGTCAATGGGAAACTTTCCAGCCAAAGCACCGTAATAAAAACGGTTGGTTCCAATATGCAAAGAAACATACGAGGTTAAAAAGTGGCTTTATTGTGCGTTATGCTGACGATTTTAAAATTATGTGTTCGACCTATGAAGAAGCACAGCGATTCTATCACAGTACCGTAGATTTTCTTAACAAAAGGCTGAAATTAGAAATCAGTCCAGAAAAATCAAAGGTAGTAAATCTGAAGAAAAATTCATCAGATTTTCTGGGATTCAAAATTAAAGTGATTCCAAAAGGGAAAACAAAACATGGATATGTTGCCAAAACAGATATGAACCAGAAAGCACTAAAGAAAGCAAAAACAAATCTAAAGTTAAAAGTCAAGGATATAGTCAGGCACACAACTACTTTCCAGATTGCACGTTATAATCTGGCGGTTATGGGAATGCAGAATTATTATTGTGTGGCTACGAATATATACAACAATTTAACAGAAGTAAGTTACGCTCTTTTACCGACCACCAGAGTTCGCTTTAAAAAGATTGCAAAGCTAATACCTTTTGAAACTACAAGTCAAGATTTCCAGATGAAAACAACTGGAATACGACCACAAACAAAAATTATTATGATTGCCGATACTCCTCTATTGCCAATCAACGGAGTAAAACACAAAAATCCGCTGAATTTCTCACAGGATATATGCAACTTTACAGAACACGGAAGAAGCAGAATACATGAGGAAATAGCATTGGTAACCAAAGGAGAGATACGGATTCTTTTAGAGTATAAAGACCCCACAAAGAGTGTTGAATTTAATGATAATCGAATTGCGGTATTTATAGCCCAACAAGGCAATTGCTATATCACTAATCGAAGGCATAGCCCGACTGATATGGTTTGTATCTACAAGAATATTACCGAAACAGATAGAGATAAATACCAAAATCTTGTATTTGTTGAAATACCAATATCAAAAGCGATACTGACTGAATCAGTACAACAGGCAAAAATGTGGTTGATGAACTATGGCTTGAGCAGTCAACAAAAGAAAAAGCTGAACAAAATACGAGCGAACTATGGATACCAAGCAATAAAATAACCAGAACTTATGAATCTATTTGAATATGATGGAACGCCGTATGAAGCGAAAGTTTCATGTACGGTGTGAAGCGGGGGAAAACTTGGAGATAACATCAAAGAGTTACCTATCGCTATCTGACCTTGCAGACTTAGGGATGGTTATGGGAAATGTGTATCACACCAAAGAAGAAATGATTGATTGCGTCAATGCCTTTTATGAGGGTATGGTACAGCGAAGTGAGGAAATGAAGCGACACCCGAACTATAAGACGGGCGAAAACTACGCCTATCTGGGACTTCCACCCTGCTTTCTTATCTTTGATGAATATGTGGCATTTTTTGAAATGATGGGGACGAAAGAAAGCGTGGGCTTACTTAGCCAGTTAAAGAAAATCGTTATGTTAGGGCGACAAGCAGGTTATTTCCTTATCGTTGCCTGCCAGCGTCCAGACGCAAAGTATTTCTCGGACGGTATCAGAGATAACTTCAATTTCCGTGTGGGATTGGGGCGTATCAGCGAATTAGGTTACGGTATGCTGTTCGGTTCAGATGTGAAAAAGCAGTTTTTTCAGAAGCGTATCAAGGGGCGTGGCTATTGTGATGTGGGAACAAGCGTTATCAGTGAATTTTACACGCCTTTAGTGCCGAAAGGACATGATTTTTTGCAGACTATCGGCTCTCTTGCACAAGCAAGGCAGGACGGGACGGCGACGTGCGAAGCGAAAGGCGACGGCACGGACTAGCCGTTGCTGGTGTGGCGTAAGCCACGCCAGCAGGTAAAACCCCTCGGTATCTAACAGAGGGGTACGTTTGCAAATAGACAATAGACAAAAAACATAGGAAACATAAGGCTTCTGGCATGATTTTCCAGCAAAAATCGGCTGTGAAGTCGCCTTAAAAAACTTCACACTTTACAGATTGGGGGTATGGTTCTGAATGAAGAACAATGGATAAAAGAATTACGGGAGAAACGGATTGCTTACGGTATCTCACAAGGCAGACTGGCGGTGGCTTCTGGTATCACAAGAGAATATCTCAACAAGATAGAAAGCGGAAAAATGAAGCCGTCAAAGGAGCTTTTGGAAACTTTGCATAAGGAACTGGCAAGGTTCAATCCAGAAGCACCGCTTACCATGCTGTTTGATTATGTAAAAATTCGTTTTCCCACGCTGGATATACAGCACATCATCAAAGATATATTAAAACTGAATATCAATTATATGCTCCATGAAGATTACGGACATTACAGTTATACGGAGCATTATTATCTTGGGGACATCTTTATCTATACGTCGGCTGACGAGGAAAAAGGTGTCCTTTTAGAGTTAAAGGGGCGTGGTTGCAGGCAGTTTGAATGTTACCTGCTGGCACAGGAAAGAAGCTGGTATGACTTTCTCATGGACGCACTCATAGAGGGCGGTGTGATGAAGCGTATTGACCTTGCTATCAACGACCATACGGGTATTTTGGATATTCCAGAGCTTGCGGAAAAATGTAGGAAACGGGAATATATCGGGAAGTCCAGAAGCTATAAGTTTTACCAGTCGGGAGAACTTATCAAGCACAGAGAGAACGACAGAGAATATATGGGTCGCACCCTCTATCTTGGTTCGCTGAAATCAGATGTGTATTTCTGTATCTATGAAAAGGACTATGAGCAGTACGTCAAGTTAGGGACACCGCTTGAAGAAGCGGAAATCATCAACCGTTTTGAGATACGGCTTCGCAATGAACGTGCCTACTATGCGGTAAAAGACCTGCTGACCTATTACGACGCTGAACAGACCGCCTTTTCTATCATCAACCAGTATGTGCGGTTTGTTGATGAAGAACCAGACAAACGAAAAAATGACTGGAAGCTCAATGACCGCTGGGCTTGGTTTATCGGCGATAACAGACAGAGTTTGAAGCTGACGACAAAGCCAGAGCCTTACACCTTAGACCGTACATTGCGTTGGGTACAAAGACAGGTAGCACCGACCTTGAAAATGTTAAAACGGATTGATTATGGAAACGGAACGGAATATCTGAAGATAATCGAACAGCAGGCAAAGCTCACGGAAAAACACAGAATGATAATCAAACAGCAGACGACCCCTGCAAAAGATTTGGTGGAAAGTTAGGAGTGATAAAAAATGTGGATATTATTAAAAGACTTCCTGCTGGTATCTATGGGAATGGGTATCGGCGTAGTCTTGATGTGTATTTTGAATGTCGGCAAAGAAGCTGACTATGAAATGAAACAATTAAAAGAAAGCGAGGACAATTAAATGAATTTTGGACAGAATTTATATACTTGGTTTTTAAGCAACGCACAGAGCTTAGTGCTTATGGCGATCGTGGTTATCGGTATCTACTTAGGTTTCAAGCGTGAGTTTTCCAAACTTATCGGCTTCTTGGTAGTTGCCTTGATTGCTGTCGGCTTGGTATTCAATGCTGGCGGTGTGAAAGATGTACTGTTAGAGCTGTTCAATAAGATTATCGGTGCATAAAATTTTATTGTTGTGCTGATATGAGAATGTTATAATGTGGATATGAAAAATAACAAATCATGAAACTATGAGGGTGTATTATGAGAGAGAAAAATTGTATGACAAGAAATTTAATATTTTTATTCATAGGATTATTATTGATATATATGTTGCAAAAAAATGGGAACTTTTTCCCAGTTTTCTTCTTAATTTCTTCGTTATTTCTGATATATAGGAATAGAAAAGAAAAGAGGAAAGTTGATAAAATTGATGTTCTTATAGGTATATTGTTAGCAATATTATCTTTAAATCCGATTTATGCAATATGTATAGGTTTAGGATATGTCGGGGCAAAACAAGTATTTGATAATTCCTTTTATAAAATCAATTTATTCCCTAAAGATAAAAAGGAAGTAATATTTTATGGAATTATTCCTGCTACTTTCCTAATATTACTAAATACAGTATGGTTTTTGCAGACTGTTTCTATCAATGTAGGGTTTAGGCTTGAAGCAATTACAGGAAGCCTTATTGCCAGTATTCCAGAAGAATTATTGTATAGATATTTGGTGTTTGCACTATGTGTTATTCTTTGTAATAATCAAATTAGAACAAAAAGTCAAAAGTTTCTTTGTTATTTAATTTTAATTGTACCTCATGTTTTAATGCACTTTCCAGCAGGAGTGGATATGTCTTTTATTGATGTAGTTCTAATGAGTATTTTTGGAATAATACTTACTCGTATTCAAATGAAATCTTCATTATTATTAGCAATTATTGTCCACTTTTTAATAGATTTTTTTAGAATAATTATTTTTGGCGTATAAAATTTATACCACAATTTTAATAATTTCATATCTACATACAAAGCAGTTAGTCTTAGGATTGACTGCTTTTTTCATACCTAAAAATCAGATTGGAGTGATGAAATGAACGATATTTTTAAGGATATGCAGGCAAAGGCTGGTTGTGCTTATATTTCTGACCTGCCTTTTTACAAGCGTAAGATATGGCATGAAATGAAACGGTTAAACCCTGCCGATTATGAGGAAATACAACTGGAAGAATTTTCATGCTACATGTTTGGCGTATCGTACCAGACATTAAAAGATGTGATGAAACAACAGAAAGGACGTGAGGAACAATGCAGGAAGCAAGGGTACAGGTGGAAACGAAAGAACCGATAAACGGAGAAATCAGAGCAGGCTGGTTTACCCTGCCGATTGATACCGCACTGTTTGAGGAAGTGCTGGGAATAGATGAAACAGACGACTACTACATAATAGATAAGGAGCTACCATTTGCTGATGAAGTGCGTGAGGACACCACGGTTGCAGAATTAAACGACCTATACGAGATGTATCAGCGGTTGCCCGACGGCATACGGGAAGAATATAAAGTGTTCCTTGACTACTATGAAACTATGGCAAATCTTTATATTTACAGAAATACGATTATCTCCTATCCCAACTGCAAAAGCATGATTGATGTTGCAAAACAAAAACTGATGAATGACCCGACGTTCAAACATCTGTCCGAGGACTGTCAAGAATATTACTTTGACTTTGAAGCCTACGCTTCTCACTTGCAGGAACATGGAAAATTTTTAGTAACGGAACACGGTATTTATGAGCTTCCATAGGAAAGGGGAAATAGCATGGACGATATGAAAATCTTTCTTATCAATCTGGATAGGCAGGAACAAGATATGGGAAGTGCATGGTTTACGCTTCCCTGCGACATTGAGGAAATAAAAGAAACAATCGGATTGCCTGCGAGTAGTGAACATTATCTGATTAGTGATTTTTCCTTACCTTTTGAAATTACAGAAAATGTTGATTTGTCTACTATCAATGAAGTCTGTATGAGTATTGCAGGTAACGATTTTCCTTATGAAGATATTCGGTTTCTGCAAAAGGCTTGGTTTCCTACTTTAGCGGAATTACGAAACGGGCTTGCTGAAATTACACGTTATGAAAAATGTTCCACAATGGAAGAAGTATCAACCTATCTTATCAATGAGTGTGCGGAACTGGGGGAAGTATCTCCCCAGTTATATCCATACATCAATTACAAAGGATATGCAGATACATTGGAAACACTTGGAACTTTTTTGTGTGTGAACGGTAGTGTTTATGAATATCATCAGCTATGAAATGAGGTGGTGCTTATGATTGATGATATGGCGGTTTATATTGCTAATCTTGGCAAATACAACGAGGGTTATTTAGTGGGGGCTTGGTTCACGTTTCCCATTGACGAAGAAGATGTGAAAGAAAAAATCGGCTTGAATGAACAGTATGAGGAATACGCAATCCATGATACCGACAACTTCCCGATTGCGATTGGCGAATATGTTTCCATTGAAGAACTCAATGAAATGTATGAAATGATAGAGGAACTTCCCGACTATATCGTTGACTGTCTGGACGAATTTATCAGCCACTATGGAACGCTGGAAGAAGTCGTGGAACACAAGGACGATATTTATTATTATCCCGACTGTGAAACCATGACAGACGTTGCTTACTATTACATAGATGAATTGCAGGCACTTGGCGATATTCCCGACAGTCTAAGAAATTATATTGATTATGAAGCCTACGGGCGAGATTTGGATATGGGCGGTTGCTTTATTCAAACAAGCCGAGGGATATGTGAGATACCTTATTAGGGCTGGCAGATCAGCAACAAGCAAGGTTGCTACTGACAGCTTTTTTATCTGGGACAGTCTGAAAATGGCTGTCCTTTTCCATTTAGAAACTTACGAAAGGAGCTGAAAGAACTTGAAAAAGATTAAATCTTATACGGGTATCTGGAACGTGGAAAAGGTACTGTACGCAATCAATGATGTCAACCTGCCCTTAGTGTTAGGATATAAATAGTACAAAATAAACATGACCATTTTCAATAAATAGTATATGATAGTCATAGATCA
>OAWD01001211.1_pt1 | contig 11769 bp, 10 predicted proteins | sample 1495361 | NCBI WGS metagenome assembly OAWD01 (sample SAMEA2580130, study PRJEB22360) | human gut metagenome | biome: human gut; feature: human-associated habitat; material: faeces | place: Denmark | collected 2008/2010 | reverse complement strand
CGTGGTAGTCCGCCTCCTCCCGCATCGCCTTCCTAACCGGGTCCATCGCCTACCGTTTCCCGATGACCATGATGCTGTAACAAGGCGAAAAACTTCCTTTAACCCGTATCGCTATTTTACCTCCCTGCATTATCACAATAAAAAAGAATACAAAAAAATCCCCAGACGCCCCACAGCCGTTTTGCCGCAAGGCGAAACGGCCCCGGGGGTGCAGGGAGCAGTGCTCCCTGCCGGGGGAGTCCAAGGGGCGGGAAGCCCCTCGGAAAAACATTCGCCAACCTCCGTATCCAAGGAGCTTCCCATGTCCCTCACCGCCGCCGATATTACAGATCTGCGCACAGCCCTCAAACTGCTGGACCAGCACGGCGAACTCGCCCAAACAGACGTCGAAGCCGATCCCGTGGCGGAACTCTGCGGCGCATACCGGCATATCGGCGCGGGCGGCACGGTGGCCCGCCCCACCCGCATCGGCCCGGCCATGCTTTTCAATAAGGTGAAGGGACATCCCGGCGCACGGGTCGCCATCGGCGTGCTCTCCAGCCGCAAACGCGCCGCCCTGCTGCTCGGCACGGAGCCGGAGCGCCTCGGCTGGCACCTCATGGATGCCCTTCAACACCTCATCCAGCCTACCGCCATCAAGGGAATTGCCCCTTGTCAGGAAGCCGTGCACCGCGCCGACGAGCCGGGGTTTGATCTGCGCCGCCTCGTCCCCGCGCCCACCAATACCCCAGAGGACGCCGGGCCGTATGTCACGATGGGCCTCCTGTACGGGAAAGATCCGGAAAACGGCGACGAGGACGTGACCATCCATCGCATGTGCCTGCAAGGCCCGGATACCCTGTCCGTCTGGTTCTCGCCGGGCCGCCACATCGACGTGTTCCGCGCCAAGGCCGAGGCCGCGGGCAAGTCTCTGCCTGTGTCCGTCAGCATCGGGCTTGATCCCGCCATCTATCTCGGCGCGTGCTTCGAGCCGCCCATGACCCCCATCGGCTTCAACGAACTGGCCATCGCCGGGGCTCTGCGCGGGCGGGCCGTGGAACAGTGCGCCTGTTTGACTGTGGATGCCAAGGCTCTGGCGTGGGCGGAGTACGTCATCGAGGGCGAAATCCTGCCCAATGTGCGCATCGCCGAGGACGCCCAGTCCGGCAACGGCAAAGCCATGCCCGAATTCCCCGGCTATTGCGGCCCCTCCGATCCGCAAACCCCCGTCATGCGCGTGACCGCCGTAACCCACCGGCTGCATCCGATCATGCAGACGACCATCGGCCCGAGCGAAGAGCATGTGAATCTCGCGGGCATCCCCACCGAAGCCAGCATCCTCGGCCTTGTGGAGCGGGCCATGCCGGGCCGCGTGCGCAACGTATACGCCGCAAGCTGCGGCGGCGGGAAATTCATGGCCGTGCTCCAGTTCCGCAAGGCCACCATCGCCGACGAAGGTCGCCAGCGTCAGGCCGCCCTGCTCGCGTTCTCGGCCTTCCCCGAACTCAAGCATGTCTTCCTCGTGGACGACGACGTGGACCCTTTCGACATGAGCGACGTGCTCTGGGCCATGACCACCCGCTATCAGGGCAATCTCGACACCGTGTTTCTACCCGGCGTACGCGGGCATGTCCTCGATCCCACGCAGTCGCCGCTCTACGATGCCCGCATCCCCGCACGCGGGGTCGGCTGCAAGGCCATCTTCGACTGCACCGTGCCTTTTGACCAGAAAGAACGCTTCCAAAGGGCTCCTTTTATGGAAGTCGACCCCGGGAAATTCCTCATCTGAACCTCAAGGATGCGTCCTCGGCACGAGCCGGCCGCCTCCGCCGGAACCGCTCCGGGGCGCATCCTTGAATTACCGGGCATACCAACGCTTCCGCCAAAAGGATAACACCATGAAAAAACGTCTTGTCGTAGGATTGAGCGGAGCCAGCGGCGCGATCCTGTGCGTCTCGCTGCTTGAGGCCATGCGGAGAGAAAAGGATTGGGAAGTCCACCTCGTCACCAGCGAGGCGGGTGAGCGCGTCCTGCACGAAGAAACCGGCATGAGCGGAACGGATCTGGCGGGGCTGGCCTTCCGCACGCACGACATCGGCAACATCGGCGCGGCCATCGCCAGCGGCACCTTTGAAACGGAAGGCATGGCGGTCGTGCCGTGCAGCATGAAAACGCTGGCGGGCATTTGCCACGGGTATGCGGAAAACCTGCTCCTCCGCGCCGCCGACGTCACCCTCAAGGAACGCTGCAAACTGGTGCTCGTGGCCCGCGAAACCCCGCTCGGGCTCGTCCACCTGCGCAACATGACCGCGCTCGCGGAAATGGGCGTGACCATCCTCCCGCCGATGCTGACCTATTATCAGCACCCCCAATCCATAGAGGATATGACCACCCACATCGTGGGCAAGATCATGCGCGAATTCCGGCTGGAAGCCCCCGGCTTCAGGAGGTGGGAAGGATCATGATCGGCGACGCGACACTGACCCGGCTGGTGCGCGGCAAGGAAATCGTCCTGAACGCCCGGCGGCAGGGCGGCGACTGCCTCGTCAGCGTGACCGGAGGCGACGCCCCGCACATCGGCGCGGCGGCATTGTGCGCTGACGGCGAAATCCGCCGTCTTGACCGCAACGGGCACGGTCATATCCACCTCCCCCCCGACCTTGCCAAGCGTGCGGCGTCCAACCTCGGCTGCTGCGTCTGCGCCGTGTGCGGCATCCATTTCGACGGCATCAGCCGCGCGGAAATCGCTTCCGTGGTCGCGGCGGTCAGGGATATGGCCGACACATGGCTCGGCTCGGCCTCCCATCACTGAAGGAAGGCCAAGCCCTTGTTTATTTGATAAAACGGGATGCTCTCCCTAAAGGAACAATTCCGGCTCGCGGCGCTCCGTACATCGGGCTGCCAATCCCGCCATTTGAGCGGCGAACACGGGCGCGACTTCGGGACGCGGCCCGCGCACCGCGACCGGGCAGATACGCACGCAGCCGAAGCAGAACAGGCAGCGTTCCGGCTCGGTCACGGCATATGTCTCGGAATCAATGATCCGAACCGGGCACGTCCGGGCGCACAGGCCGCAGCGGATACAGGTTTCGGCGTCCAGCAACTCGGGCGCGAACGGCGTCGGTTTGTACTCCTTGTACGGGAAAGCCCCCGGCACGCTCAGAGGCGGCATGGAACCGGCAAGGCCATCCGCCTTGGCCCGCAGAGCACTGCCGAAACGCTTCATGACCGCGAGATCGGAAGCGTCTGGGCGCCCACGGCCCATATCGGGATTGAGGCAGTGCTGCGCCACGAACGCGGCGGCACCGAGCGTCACGCACCCCGCCGCCTCGCCGAGCGTTTTGAGTTCCAGAACCGCATCGTCGTAATGCCGGTTGCCGTACACCGCGACCGGCACGAACGGCGTGCCCTCGCCGCGCAAGGGCAGCCCCTCATGGAACAACGATGGAATGCGTCCGTAATAAACCGGCATCCCGGCGATCACCAGCTCGTCCGGCCCGATTTTCAGGATCGCGGCGCGGCTTTTGGGATCGGCCCAGTCCGTTTCGGAAAGCTCGGAACAGCCGAAGCCTTCGGCCACCGCCCGCAACGTCCGCTTCGTCGTTCCGGTCGGACTGAAATGCGCAATGTGCACCCGTTTGATTTCCATGGCCATACTCCTCTGGGCGTCCCTCCGGGAAACCGTGCGGGGACGCTCCCTTTTCCCGTTGCAAAAGCATTTTATTTGAACAGGCTATGAACATCACTTTGATCTTTCCTCACCATTCTGCACCATTTTGGTGCAAGAGGAAAGGGCCGGGGAGCCAAGCGTTGGGACGATGCCCGGCGCGTAACCCCTTTCTGCAGCAGGGGAATGTGCCATACCTGAACAGAACCCATTACCATATGGTAATGCCCAGCAGATACTGGAAACGCATGAACGGGCCTATGCTTTTCGGGAGCGGGCAATCCGAGGTTCGGACGCCTAATGCTCGGCAACCTTTCCCATATCAGCCGGCATCAAACAATTGTAGGAAAAATGCATCCATCTTTTTGATATTTGCCCGAAGACAAAAAGATAAACCTTATGCAACCTACGCTTCAACATGAAACAACTTCCGCATGCAGCATGAGGTGCGCTTCCATGAGAGATGCAATTGTTATCGGTGGTGGTATTGCTGGGATGTCAGCAGCTTGGCGTCTTCGCCACAGCGATGTGCTCGTTCTTGAGGGCAGTAACCGTATCGGCGGACGGCTGCGTTCCGAACGGCGCGGAGCCTACTGGCTCAACTGGGGCGGGCACGTCTTCGGAGGAGAAGGTTCTTTCGCCGACAAATTGTTGAAGGAAGTCGGCGTCGACGCGCTGAACCTGCAAGGCTCCTTTGCCGCCCTGGCCTACAAAGGCAAAGTGCTCAACGACGGCAACGTCAACTTCTACCCGTTCCGCCTGCCGATCTCATGGTCGGCGCGTTGGGAAATCGTCAAAGCCGGGATCAAGGTCATGCGGGCCGTCAATGCCTACGGCAAGGTCAACAAGCCCCGCAAAGGCGAAGACTACAGAGTCCGCCAGCAGCGCATCTATGACTTCATGGCGGACAAGACATTCTCCGAGTTCACCGGTCCGCTGTCCGAAGAAGCCGACGCCTTTTTCCGCCCCACCGTCTCGCGTTCGTCGGGCGATCCCGAGGAAATTTCGGCCGGGGCCGGCGTAGGCTACTTTCTGCTGGTGTGGGACAAGAGTTCCGGTCTCGCCCGCAACATTGTGGGCGGTGCGGCGACGCTGCCGCAGGCCATCGCGCACACGCTCGGGGACAAGGTGAAGCTCGGAGCCGAGGTGCTTGAGGTCATACAGCACCGCGACCATGTGGAAGTGACCTATAAGAGCGACGGCAAGGAAGTGACCGAACAGGCCCGGTATGCCGTGATCACCACGCCCGCGGCAATCACCCACCGCATCACCAAAAACCTCGATCCCCTCGTCCACGACGCCCTTGGCAAGATCCAGTATGGGCATTACGTCTCGGGGGCCTTCCTGACCAACGAAACCGGCCGCCGCCCTTGGGACAGCGTGTACGCCTATTGCACCCCGCAGCGTTCCTTCAACATCGCCTTCAACATGTCCAACCTCGTACGGACGATGGAAAGCGAACGCCAGCCCGGCTCTTCCTTCATGGTCTTTTCCCCCGCCAAGCTGGCACGCGACCTCATCAATCTGCCGGATGAAAAGGTTCTCGAAATCTACCGCAAGGACTTGGAAGAGGTGTTCCCCGGCTTTGGCTCTCTCGTCGTGGAGCAGAGCGTCCAAAAATTCCATCTGGGGCTCGCCTACTGCTTCCCCGGGCGCAACAAGCTCCAGCCGCTCCTGATGCGCACGCCGCGGCGCATCTACCTCGCCGGAGACTACCTCGGCTCGTGGTACACGGAAACAGCGATCCAGACGGGGCTCCTCGCCGGGGAGGACATCAACAGCAAACTCTACACCGACACCCTGCTGCCCTCCAACGGCTTCTCCTACTGAACCTCTCCACAGGGTATCCTTTTGCGAAGCCGCCCCGGGACGTTTCCGGGGCGGCTTCGCCGCTTCACGGCTCAGGCAGTGGCTGGCTCGTCGTCGCCGAGGAGGACGCTGGTGAGCCGGAACAGCTTGAGTTCGAGGTGAAGCGTAAACCGATCCAGACCGGAATTGAGATCCGTACCCGTGATATCCGCGATCCGTTTCAGCCGATAATAGAGCGTCGACCGATGGATGCACAGTTCCTCGGAAGTCTTGGCTATGCTTCCGGCATTGTCGAGAAAGAGCTCCAGCGTGTCGAACAGCGCGGGATCCTCCTCCCGGAGCGCAGCGATGTTGGGGGTCAGCGGGAGCTGGGCGTCCTCGTGATTTCGGGTCAGCAGCGTCAGGTTGCCGTAGACCCCAAGGCCTTCCCACGTCGAGCAGGGGCCCAGGTTCGGGATGGCCCGGAGCACCTGAAGCACGGACGAGGCCTGTGCGTAGGAATCGTACAGATGCAGCACGTCCACCTCAGGGCCGATGCCGATCCGCAAGTCCGCATTGAGCCCCGAACAGGCTATGCACATAAGGGTGCCGGGGTCGGAAAGGCTGGAATCGGCCGGGACGACGATCACAAGCTCGGGAGAAAAGTCGCTGAACAAGGGGGCCGCCTCGCCGTGCGCGGCGGTGAATTCCCTGAATTGCTTACGCAGGAAGGTCAGCTCGCTGTGCTGGCCGCCCGTCCCTTTGCGGGTTGCCGCGCTAAACGCCCGGTATTTCCGGTCCGTCCGTATCCTCCCCTGCCGCGACAGGATGGCGGCGGCCCTTGATGCCCAGCGCGTATCCACGGAAAGCAGGTTCCGGACGATCAGCTCATGCTTGCTGAAGGCCTGCTCGCCCTCAAGCTGCATGCTGAACATGGGCACGGCCAGCTCTCCGGCGCAGGCCACGGCGGCCTTGTCCTCCGCCGGGCTGACCTTGCCGACGAGCCACAAGTAGCCCAGGGTCCGCTCCTGCCAGCGGATAGGGTAACAGGAGCGCTCCTTGAAGCCCAGCTCCCGGCATTCGGGGATGCGAACAATCTTATCCCGAGTCGCCACTATGCCGAAGGAGAACAGGTACTGGCAAGAATCCTCCTCCAGCGTCCTTGCCAGAATGGCCCTGACCCGCGCATCGTCCGCATCGTCAAAATGTTTCGAGACCGCGACAAGGTTAATGCCGACGTCGTCAATGGCCACTGAGCGCTGGAGAGTCCGCGCAAGGGTGTCAACCTGTTCCTGTATGAAATTCTGGATCATACCGCGCCTCCTGAACACAGCTTTGCTGTTGGAACGCATCCTCCCTTCAAGGAATCCTTTTTTCTGTATCAAAGTCGTGAGGTTGTGCAAGGCTCCGTCGTTTGTCTCATACGCTTGTGCCCGCCGTACCTTGTAAAGTCACACCCTGTTAGAGGGAACAAAAATCCTACATGCATCTAATCCATTATAATGAAAAAACAAAAAAAACCGATCTTCAGCATTTGTGCGAAAAGGGCATAGTGGCGCGGAAAAGCCTTTTCTCCGTATGCAAAAAGCGGATGCGATGCGCCTTTCCGCCCACATTCCATCGAGTTTCCACGGAAACGCATTCATTTCACAAAGAAAACGCAGCCCCTGCCTTTTCCTACAAATGCAGGAAAAGAGGACTGCATATTTTGATATTTGTCCGATGACAGGAAGCGTCCGGCGGCGCATTACTATCAACAGTTCCTTCCCTGACATGGGAGTACCCGCCTACCGCGCCCGGAAGCGCGCCGCATATGAGGAGAGAAGCATGCGCCAGACCGTTTCAGCCACAGGAGCCCCGGCAGCCGTCGGAAGTTATTCGCAGGCCGTCAAAGCGGGCAATCTGCTTTTCCTTTCGGGGCAACTCTGCGCCAACCCGGAAACGGGCCGCTTCGAGCGAGAGAGCGTCGCCGCCCAGACACGCCGGATCATGGAAAACATCAAGGCCATCATTGAGGAAGCCGGGGGCACGCTGGACGCTGTCGTTCACTGCCGGGCCTTCCTTTCCGACATGAAGCACTTCCCGGAATTCGAATCTGTCTACAGATCGTATTTTTCCGCTCCCTATCCGGCACGGATGACCGTCGCCAGCGCCGGCATATACGACGGCCTTGACGTGGAAATGGATGCCATTGCCTATTTGCCCTGATGACCTTCAGAAGAGACGCTGCCAAAGGAGCCTTCCATGAGTAACGCCGCCCTCGACAAAAAGATCCTTCTCCCAACCATAGCCATCGTTCTCCTGACTTCGGCCCCCCTCATCTTCTACGCCTCGTCATTGCAGGGGATGATCCAGTCCATCTATGACTTCACGGCAAAGAGCTTCGGATGGGGGTATATCCTGCTGTATCTGCTGGGCGGTTTCTTTGTCTTTTTCATCGCGTTTTCCCCCTACGGCAAGATCAAGCTCGGCGGGCATGACCAAAAGCCCGTTTTCAACAATTTCCATTGGGGAAGCATGATCATCGCCGCCGGGCATGGCATCGGCATGGTGAACTGGTCCATGGTGGAACCGCTCATCACCAACAACGCCGCGCCCCTTGGGCACGGGGCCAACGCCGCCTACAGCTACGAAGTGGCGACCGCCTACACCTTCTTTCACTGGGGCCCCTATTACTGGGTGCTGTACCTCATCCCGTGCATTCCCATCTTCTATTTCATGGGCGTGCGTCAGGTGAAAAAGCAGCGCGTAAGCGAATGCCTCACCCCTCTTTTCGGCAGGAAGCTCATCGACGGCTGGTTCGGCGTCTGCCTCGACGTATTCATCATCATGGGCCTCGCCGGGGGCATCGGATCGACGCTCGCCACCGCTGTGCAGCTCGTATCGGGACTGTATGCAGACTACTTTGGCCTTCCCGACACTCAGGCGCTTCATCTCGGCGTGCTCGGGATGTTTACGGTCATCACGCTCGGCAGCATCCGCAAGCCGCTCAGCAAGGGCATGCGCCTGCTCAGCGACATGAACTCCATCCTTGCCCTCTCATTGCTCGCCATCGTGCTCATCGGCGGTGCCACCGGATACTTCTTCAGTCTCGGCACCAACACGCTCGGCATGGTCCTCGACATGTTCCCACGCGTTTCCGGGTGGACCGATCCCTTCAACGCCAGCGGGTTCCCCGCCAAATGGACCGTATTTTACGGCGCATGGTTCCTCGCCTACGGCCCCATGATGGCCATCTTCTTCACCGGCATCTCCATGGGCCGGACGCTCCGGGAAACCGTACTCGGCGTGTACTTCTTCGGCTGTTTGTCCTCTTTCCTGTTCAGCGTCATCTTCGGCGGCTTTTCGCTCTACCTCCAATACACCGGACAATTCGACGTCTACGCCTTCTACCTCGCCAACGGCCTGCCCAATACCGTCAGCAAGGTCGTAAGCCTCACCCCGCTCCACCAGATCATGTCCCCGGCCTTCCTCATCTGCTGTACGATCTTCCTTACGACCACCATCGACGCGGCGACCCGAGTCATGGCCTCCATGTCTTCCAAGGAAATCCTCAGCGATCAGGAACCCAGTGTCACTTCAAAGTACATCTGGTGCATTTCTCTTTCCATACTCGTCTTGGGCGTCCTGCTTGTAGGCGGGCTGGAAATCATCCAAGCGCTGGTCGTTTTGGCCGCCATCCCCCTCCTCGGCATTTGCGTTATCATGAACATCTCCATGTTCAAGGCCGTGCGAGAAGATTTTCCAAACATATGGGCAGCAAACCTGCTCTATATAGATAAAGAGAAGTCCGGAGGCAAAGCGTAGTATCCTTTTCCCCATACTGAGATAGCCTCTTGCTTTGGAAAAAACGAAACGAAGGCCTATCGGAACAGCCGATAGGCCTTCGTTTGTTGGCGATTACTGTCGCCCGACCACACCCTATTGCCCGCAAATCAAAAGACGCTGTAAATATATAACCGTGCCCTATTCCGGAACGCCTTCCGGGCGAAGTGGGATCTTTCCCGCGCACATGAGAGAGGCCCGCAGCAAGGCCGGGGTGCTCCCCCTCTCGGGTCATGCCGGAAGGGACTCTCGCCACAATCCTTCCTCCGCATCCAAATACAATGGCAAAGGGCAGGAGGCCGTTTTTTTGCCTTCACCAAGCTCCTTGGCGCGCTGTTATTGTAATCCAATCATCTTATTATGGGATACTTCCCCATTACAAGAGGCTCTCCACAGCCCGGATAATACAGACGCTCCCGGCGAAGGCGATCATGACGAGCAGGATGCCCTGGAAAACGCTCTCCCGGACGAAACGGGCGACGGGCAGGGAGACGACGAGCCCCACCAACGCGCCGGGCATCCCCCAAAGTGCGGCCTTGACCACGACGGGAGTATACAGTCCGGCGGCGGCTTGAACAATGCAGGTGCAGATGCTGATGCCAAGAAAATACAGGCTGAGCGTCCCGCGAGTAGTGTCCTTGTCCCAGCCAACGTAGAGCGCATAGATCGCCACTGGCGGCCCGCTGAAGCTGATCGCCGCGTTGGCGAACCCCGATGCGAACCCCGATACGGCGCAGCCCCGCATGCTCTCGGGGTGCGCCGTACCGGCTCGGTGCAAGAGTTGCCACGCCACATATACGATCAAGGCAGCCCCAAGCCCGCCCTGTAGCCAGATTCCCGGAACCACCCGAAGCACGCACACGCCGATGATGAGCCCCGGGATGCATCCGAGCAGCATGGGAATGATCGGTGCCACCCGCGAATGGGCGCGGTACATCCATGCCACATAGACCGCAAGGGTCACCGCTACGAGGCAGGTAGCCGGAACGGCCTCGCTCATCTCCAGCACACAGGCCACAATGGGCAAGGCGACCATCGCTGCCCCCATCCCGCTGACACCGTTGATGAAACCGCCGAGGAACCATGCCAAAAACACGAGGGGGTAGCTGGATTCGAACATAGAGGCCCCGCGCGGCCTGTCCGGACCTCCGGAACACGCCGGATAAAAAGCGATTGTGAGAGAATACCCTTTCTTGCTCTAACAGGAGAACCCAAGGCTGTACAGAGGGCAAATGCCCTCTGAAAACGGCATGGGACCCCTTGCGAAAACGTTTTCGCTCTTATGTTGAAACGTTACGGATTATCTTAAAAAGAGTACGCCACCGATGCTGCTGAAGGCGGCACCTTCCCTCGCGGAACCCCCCGTTTTCCACAACGAAAAAGACGAGGGGAAAGCCTCGTCTTTTTCGTGTTGCCCAAGCTCATCCTCCGCCGTCCGCAAAACCGAACGGAAGCGGAACAGGGGATCATTCGTGCTTGTTGAAAAGGAATTCGGAATGCGGGTTACAGTCCTCATCGTCCTCATCGCCCTCGTAAGGGCAGATGCCCTTGGGGAGGATCTGATGGACGATCATGGCGGTGACGCCGCCGGAAACAATGGCGGAATCAAAGAATATCTTGAGGAAACGCGGCAGGCGTTCAAAAACTTCCGGGGTAGTCATGGACATGAGGCCCACCCCGATGGACACGGCAATGATGATGGACTCACGTCGGTTTACTTCATGCTGCAACAGGATGCGGATACCCGAACAGGCGATGGTCCCAAAAAGGACGACCAGCGCGCCCCCGAGCACGGGGCGGGGCAGAAGCTGGAAAAACACCACTATAATGGGAAACAGAGCGAACAGGATAAACAGCACGCCGCAGAATTTGCCCACCTTGCGGCTGGCGACGCCGCTGAGCTGGATGACGCCGTTGTTCTGGGAGAACGTCGCCACGGGGAAGCAACCGAATATAGCCCCGAGGGAGGTCATCATGCCGTCGCAAAGGATGCCGCCCGCCAAACGGCTACGGTAGACGCGACCACGCACGGGCTGTTCAGAGACGACGCTGGTGGCCGTCAAGTCGCCGATGGCCTCAATGACCACAACAAGAAAAAGAAAACTCAAGACAAGGAATGAATGCAAGTCAAAGCCGAAGAAGCCGAACTTGAACGGCACGGGCATGATGAACCAGGTATGCTGTTCGGAAAGGATGTTCCAATTGACCTTGCCCATTACTATTGCCACTGCGAAGCCGACAAGGATGCCCACGATGAGCGAGCTCATGCGCAACAGCGGGTTCTTGCTGCGGTTGACGCAAACGATAGCGAGAATGACCAGCGTGCCAAGGAACAAGTTGGAGATGTCCCCAAATGTTCCATCGGCCTTGGCCGCGAACCCCCCTGCGAGATCGATCGCTCCCACGCGCACGAGGGAGACGCCGATCATCATAACGGTGATGCCAGCCACGGTGGGCGTGATGATCTTGCGCAGGAACGGCATGATACGGCTCCCCGCCCTGACCACAAA
>OAWD01001208.1_pt1 | contig 11786 bp, 9 predicted proteins | sample 1495361 | NCBI WGS metagenome assembly OAWD01 (sample SAMEA2580130, study PRJEB22360) | human gut metagenome | biome: human gut; feature: human-associated habitat; material: faeces | place: Denmark | collected 2008/2010 | reverse complement strand
TGCTACAGTAGCTACAGGAATTCCGGGAGGCATTTGGATGATAGAATAAAGTGCGTCTACGCCATCAAGAACAGAACCTTTAACGGGGACACCGATAACAGGCAATGTGGTATTTGCAGCAATGACACCGGGAAGTGCGGCAGCCATGCCGGCAGCGGCAATGATGACTTTAATTCCACGGCCTGCAGCATTTTTCGCAAATTCCTCCACAGCTTCGGGAGTGCGGTGTGCCGAAAGGGCGTTCATTTCGAAAGGTACGTGCATCTCGTCCAGTAATTTGGCAGCTTTTTCCATTACGGGAAGATCGGAAGTGCTACCCATGATAATGCTTACGATAGGTTTCATTGTTTTTTGTTATTGTTTGGTTTATATATTTACTTCAAGCACGGGTTATACGGATGAACGCGGATAGAAAAATCCGTGAGGTCCGCGTAATCCGCGCTTGAACAATTCCTAATGGGAATCTATATTATTCGTTGACTAATGCTTTATATCCTTCAGCATCCAGCAAATCGTTAACGTCATTAGAGTCATTGGGCTTAATCTTAATCAGCCACCCTTTACCATACGGGTCTTGGTTTACTAATTCGGGATTGTCGGCCAATGCTTCATTCTGTTCCAAAACTTCTCCTGAAACGGGAAGGAACAAGTCCGAAATCGTTTTTACTACTTCAATAGTACCGAAAACTTCATCTTTTTCTAAAGTTTCTCCTTCAGTTGTGATATCTACGAATACGATGTCACCCAGTTGCTCTTGTGCATAATCAGTGATGCCTACATAAGCTATATCACCTTCTACTCGTATCCATTCGTGTTCTTTGGTATACTTTACATTGCTTGGAAATTCCATAATGCTTTCAATTTATAAGGTTAATACTAATTTTTTTCAAATAAACAAAATTCCAATGACACCACAAAACAATCCGACAATAAATCCGGCTAAAACTTCTAATAAGGTATGCTGTTTTACAATGATACGGGCTGTGCCAAGCATCCCGGATAGCAAAATGAAAAAACAGAGCCACCATACAGGATTGAAATTGAATATAAAGCTGTAGGATAATAATCCGCCTACCATCATGCCGCTGCTTGCCACGTGTGTGCTGATTTTCCACTTGAAATTGATCAGCGTGCAAAGGATCATGCAGATGAGGGCGGCTACGATAATACCTGACATATAGCGGGGCAGGTGTATCTTATACATGGTGATGAGACAAGTGACATAGCTGATGATAGTCAACGCATATGGTACGAAACGTTTTTCGCGGTGTCCCAATTCATGAATACCCCAACCGTTTATTTTTTGGAACAGGTAGATGGCGAGCATCGGCATCAGAATGGTGAAACAGTAGACTATGCCCAATACTATCAGTTTGTACTGGATGGGCATGATACGAAGATAAGTGAAGAAAAAAAGCAGGAAAAATGCCACAAAAGGAATCATAAAAGGCGTGAATATGCCTGATATGATACGTGAACTGACTTCAAGCGGACTGTTTTTCTTGCCTACTGCTATTGTTTCGGTTGTTTCGTTAGCTTCCATATAATTTATATTACCTTCTTAATCGTGCGACGGGTATGTTAAGCTGTTGGCGGTATTTGGCTACAGTACGGCGGGCTATGGGGTAGCCTTTCGTTTTTAGTGTTTCGGCCAGTTCATCATCAGTGTACGGTTTTTCCTTGTCTTCGGTGTCTACACATTCTTTCAGAATACGCTTGATTTCGCGGACAGAGAGTTCTTCACCGTCTTCGGTAGTGTAACCGTCGCTGAAAAAGAATTTCAATGAATAGATACCATAGTTTGTTTGTACATATTTGCTGTTGCTTACCCGTGATATGGTGGAAATATCCAATCCCGAGCGTTCGGCTACATCTTTTAGGATCATGGGCTTTAGCAGGGATTCGTCCTTCCAAAAAGAAGGGGCGCTGAATATCTATAATGGCTTGCATGGTGGTGAGCAACGTATGTTGTCGCTGTTTTACGGCGTTGATAAAACCTTGTGCGGCATCTACTTTTTGTTTTAGGAACATCAGTGCGTCCTTTGAGGCTTTGCTCTGATTATCTTTGTTGCGGGTGTGTTCATCCAGTAGTTCGGTGAACTGGCGGCTCAGACGCAACTCAGGAACATTACGATTGTTTAAACTTAGAGTAATGGTGTCATCCTCATACGTTTCTACAATGAAGTCGGGAATGATCTGCTGCATATTTTTGCCCATTGCTTCACCCAGTGAACTGCCCGGACGAGGATTCAGTTTGGTGAGATCGCTCACCGCCTCATTATATTGTTCTTCGGTAATACCTAGTTTTTGGATAATCCTTTCTTTGTTTTTGCGGGTAAACTCATCACAGCATTTACCGATGATGTCCAGTTCTATTTGTTTTAACGGTGAATCGGCTTTTCTTTGTATTTGTAGCAGAAGACATTCTTGTAAACTGCGGGCACCGATACCTGCCGGATCAAAGTCTTGGATTATTTCCAAGATTTTATTTAATTCCTCCTCAGTGGTATAGATGCCTCGATAGATGGCAAGTTCATCCATGATAGACTCCATATTTTTGTGTAACAGGCCGTCATCATCCAATGAACCGATCAAGTATTCTGCTATATCTCGTTGTTCTGGGGTAAGTTCCTGCATCTGCAACTGGTCTTTCAATATTTCATAAAAAGATACGGCATCCGAGAAAGGGATTTCTTCGGCTACTCCTTCTTTGGAACGATTATGTTCCTGTAGTTTATAATCGGGAATATCATCTTCGTTGCTGTAATCGCCTAATGAAAAATCTTCGTTCGAGTCTGTATTTCCGTCTTCGTTCTCAACGTATTCTGTGTTGTCATCTTCATTTTCGGGCATTTCTTTCCCTTCCTCCAGGGCCGGATTATCCAGTATTTCGGAATGGATACGTTCTTCCAGCTCCACAGTGGGCAGTTCCAGCAATTTCACTACCAGTATCTGTTGTGGAGATAAGGTTTGTATTTGTTGCTGGGCTTGTGTTTGTACTTGACGTGAGCCTTGTGCCATAATATTTTTATTTCCTTGTTTATTGCGACAAAAATAGGAAATTGTATTGTAATAATCTTCCTTTTTGGGGGGATTATTTTAAGGGGATGGCTATCTTTACCTGTCATCTATATAAAAAACATAAGATTATGTTTGCAAAAGAAACTTATACAACCCGTCGTAACAGTTTGAAAAAACGTGGGGATAGGTTTCTTGCTATTTTAGATAACGGGGAGAGTGGCGACTATGCGGATAATACTTATCATTTCCGCCAAGGTTCTACTTCTCTTTATTTTTGGGACTTGCCCTATGCCGGATTGGCGATATGGATATCATATTGTATGGATGGGATCCAGCCTGCCTTGTGTGAGAAAGCGTAGAGGGTGGGAGTGACAGAAACTGGTTCTGCCGCGGATTTGAAGAAGTGTTTGGAAAAAGCAGTTGCTAAAAGACAGGTGATTCATTAGAAAAGTACTTAGGTCAGCCGTAAATTATTAAGGCTGGCCGGATCTTTGGAACCGGAATTTGAACTTACTATAGAACCGGGTATCTATATTAATAGATTGTTGGAAAGCGGAGAAATGCTTTAAGGATTTTATCGATTATGATAAGTTGGAGAGTTATCGTGAGTTTACAGAGTTGCGTAATGAGGAAGATTATTTGATAACGGAGGACGGGACACGTTTTTGGGGTACGAAGGTCCTTTTACTACAGAACGATGATATATAATTATCCACCTATGGTTGCTTTTAAACCGTAATCAGTCAAGATTTGTATGCACTGCTGTTGTACTTCCTCGGATGGCGTTTGCATTTTATATCCTTTAGGGTTATAGATACTGCCTAGCTTTGCATGCTTTCCCTTTCCTATATCATGGTAAGGTAATAGGTTAATTATCTCAGGATGCCGTGGAAGACTGGCCAAAAATTCGGCAGACAGTTTTATGTTCTTTTCATCTGCATTCACTCCTTCAATCAATGGAATACGGATATAATAAGGGAAGTCAGCTTCTGCTACTCTGCGGATGTTCTCCAAAATTAATTCATTGGGAACATCACAGAATGTCTGGTGTACGGTACTGTCCATTGATTTTAAGTCGATAAGCAATAGTTCACAATTCCGCATCACTTCATCCACTGTTTCTTTGCGGGCAAGCAGGGTGGTATCTACCGCCCGATGAATTCCCTGTTGTCCGCAACGTTTCAGTATATCAATCAAGAATTCGGGATGAAGCAACGGTTCTCCACCACAAAAAGTAACTCCACCGCCCGATTGATCCATAAATGGAATTTCCTTTTCTATTTCATGCATCAGGTATTCGGCGGTATATTCCGTTCCTGATATCTCGATAGCCATTGCCGGACATTCTTCGGCACAGCGTCCGCATAACACGCATTTTTGTTTGTCGGTGATAATACCCTCGGGAGCCAGTGTCAGTGCCCCGTTGGGACATACTTTCAGACAAGTTCCACAGCCGAGGCATTTCTTGGCTGTGTATAGTTTGTCTTTTCCGTTACGAATGCCTTCGGGATTATGGCACCATATGCACGAGAGCGGGCATCCTTTCATGAAAAGTGTGATGCGGATGCCCGGTCCGTCATTGATGGCATAGCGTTTGATGTCGAAAATCAGACTCATCTTGTCAGAAGGTTTCTTGTGCCGTGCGGGCTATTACGTCATATTGTAAATCTGTATTCATGTCATTGAAGTAATCACTGTATCCAGCTACGCGTACCAATAGGTCCCGGTATTCTTCCGGATGTTTTTGGGCGGCATGCAGGGTAGCGGTATCTACTATGTTGAACTGAATGTGATGTCCTCCTAAAGCAAAATAGCTGCGGATGAGGCTTGCCAGTTTGGCTATGTCTTCATCGTGTTTAAGAAGTGAAGGCAGGAAGCGCTGATTCAATAGAGTGCCTCCGCTTTTCACCTGGTCCAGTTTTCCTAATGATTTTATAACGGCGGATGGCCCGTGGGTATCTGCTCCGTGTGAGGGTGAGGTACCGTCACTGATGGCACGTCCGGCCAGACGGCCGTTGGGGGTGGCATTCATCATTTTGCCGAAGTAAACGTGACAGGTGGTAGACAACATGTTCAGATGGAAACATTCGCCTTTGGTGTTCGGCTTTCCCTCGATGGCATCGTAAAGGTCATTAAAAATCTGGATGGCGATGCGGTCTGCATATTCGTCATCGTTACCGAAGAAAGGGGTACGGTTCAGTATGAACTGTCTCATGGCTTCCTGTCCTTCGAAGTTGGTATCGGTAGCATGGATGATTTGCTCCATATTGAATTTACGTTCTTCGAATACATGTTTTTTCAGAACGGAGAGGCTGTCGGTAATAGTACCCAAACCGGTGCATTGAATATAGCTTGTGTTATAACGCGGTCCGCAGTTATAATAATCTTTTCCTTTGGCGATACAGTCATCAATGAACAAAGACAGGAAAGTGGCGGGAGCGTATTTGGCGAACATACGGTCAATGTAGTTGCTGACGCGTACTTTCATATCTACAAAATAATGGATTTGTTTAAGAAATGCGTCATAAAGTTCTTCATAACTCCGGAAGGTGCAGGGATCTCCTGTTACCAAGCCTACTTTCTTGCCTGATACAGGATCTGTTCCGTTGTGCAAGGTGACTTCCAATATCTTGGGTACGTTAAGGTAACCGGTCAGTATGTAAGCTTCTTTTCCGAAAGCGCCTACTTCTATGCATCCGCTACATCCGCCTTCACGAGCGTCCTCCGGTGTTTTTCCCTGTCGCATCAGTTCCATGACGTATGTGTCGGGATTGAATACAGATGGGTAGCCATAGCCCTTACGGATTACTTTGCAGCCTTCGCGCAGGAAACGCTCCGGGGTGCATACACTGATGTGCAGGGCGCTTCCGGGTTGTAACAGGTGAAGATCATCTACTGTTTCGAGCATGATATAGGATACTTCGCTGACTCCGTTGCTACCATCACGTTTGATGCCACCGATATTCAGATTGGTAAAGTCATTGTAGGTACCGCTTTCTTTGGCGGTGATGCCAACTTTGGGTGGGGCTGTCTGATTATTTACTTTGATAAAGAAACATGACATCAGTTCTTTGGCCTCTGCACGGGTCAGTATTCCTTCTTCCAGGTCTTTTTCATAGAAAGGAGCGAGGTGCTGGTCAAAATGTCCTGGATTCATGGCGTCCCATCCGTTCAGCTCTGTAATGGTGCCGAGATGGACAAACCAGTACATTTGTATGGCCTCCCAATAAGTACGGGGGGCATGTGCAGGAACCCATCGGCAGATTTCCGCTATTTTTTTCAGTTCCTCTTTGCGTTTCGGATCGGTTTCTTGTCCAGCCATCTTTTCGGCCAGTTCGGCATGGCGTTCGGCAAAAATGATAGCGGCATCACAGGAGATGGACATGGCGGTCAGTTCTTCTTGTTTGTCGGTTGCTTCTGGATCATTCATAAAATCCAGATTTTTCAACTCATGTGCAATACGTTCTTTCAAATCCAGCATGCCATGTTGATAAACCTTTCCGTCCAGAGAAGTATGGCCGGGGGCTCGTTGTTCCATGAATTCAGTGAACATTCCTACTTCGTAAGCTTCTTTCCATTCTTTGGGAACATGATTGAAGATGCGTTCGCGTTGGGTGCGCCCTTTCCAATAAGGAATTACCTCGCGCTCATAGGTGTCTATATCTTCCTGGCTGATGGTGTAACGCTGCAATTCGCGGGTGTTCAATACATGAAGGTCTTCCACGCTGTGACAGGTCAGTTCAGGGAAAGTCGATACGGCTTTGGGGCGTGGTCCACGTTCACCTACAATCAGTTCGTCTTCACCTATGTATATAGTTTTCCGTTTACAGATTTCAAGGAAGTTCAGTGCTCTTAGAATAGGAATTGGATACTTTCCTTCGTTTTCTTTGTAAAATTCGGTTTCTATCAGAGCACGTTCTATGGACAAAGAAGGTTGTGTATCAAAAGATTCTTGACGTAGGCGTCGGATACGGTCTGTCATACCGTTGATTGTTGTTTTCATAAGAGTTATAATAAGGTCTACTGGTTCATAAATAGAGATTTCCATAAGGGCGGATTAATGGATCCGACCAATTGATGTGCAAGAGAATAAGATATCAAATAGAAAGAAACGTATGCCAAAAGTAAGATACGCTGTCATTTAATCCATCTTTATGGTGGTGTAATGTACAGTCTGCTGGCTTTTGGCATACCCTCCTGAAGAAGAAATGTTCTTAGTAGTAGAACATCAGGCAGTTGAACAGTTTTCTATAGCCTTTGGAGTGCATTCACTTATACTTGTTTAATAATGGCCGAAATTACTGTTTGTTTTGCACATAAACAAAACTTATATACTGTTTAATAACAGGTTAATACCGGAAACTGCTTCCTCCTAAAAACTCTCTCAGTAAAGAAGTGGGAGGCAATTCTTTATCTTGTACCGAAGCGAAATATTCCAAGAATTTGCGTAAACGGTATGCTTCTGAATATTCCGGTTTGTTATTGGGAACATTCCTTAGAATAGGAATGGCATAATCCTTCATAATGGCTAGTTCAAACAACAGGGCAGAATTGAACATGGCATCTGCATTTTCCTGATATGGGAAGATCCATTTTTCTTCTCCGGCGCGTACGCTGGGCCATCTTCTGATTGTTTCCTCTGCGGAATAGCCACGGTATTTGTAATCGCGGATAATACGGCGCAACAAACGGTTGTCGGTAGTCGGAATATAATTATGATTGTCCAGCAGAATAGTGGTTAATGCCGATACATATATTTTATATTTATTCTCGGCGGGAATATGAGGGGTTAATTCGGGGTTAAGTGCATGAATCCCTTCGAGAATCAATATCATGTTATCGTCAATCTTAAGTTTGTCACCTTTAAATTCCCTTCTTCCTGTGGTGAAGTTGAAACGTGGTAACTCTACTTCCTTTCCATGAAGCAGATCTTGTAATTGCTTGTTGAAGAACTCCAAATCCAATGCATACAATGATTCGTAATCATAATCACCTTTTTCATCTTTTGGTGTCTTTTCTCGGTCAACAAAGTAATTGTCCAGGGAGATGGGGTAAGGTTTCAGCCCGTTTGCCATCAACTGGATACTGAGTCGTTTGCTGAAAGTCGTTTTACCAGAAGAGGATGGACCGGAGATAAGAACCAGTTTTACTCTTTGACCGTTTTTTCCTCTGTGGTATATCTCATCAGCAATATTGGAAATTTTTTTTTCCTGCAAGGCTTCAGACACATTAATCAGATCGGTGGCATAACCTTCATTACAGGCCACATTGAAATCTCCTACAGTACCCACACCTAAAATCTGATTCCAGCGTCGGTGCTCTTTGAATACTTCCAGCATTTTTTCTTGTTTTACTACTTCCTCCAATATTTCCGGATTCTGACGGTTGGGGACTCGCAGCAACAAGCCGTCATAGTATTTAACAATGTCGAATTTGCGGATATATCCGGTGCTGGGCAACAGACTGCCATAGTAGTAGTCAATGGTATCTTCTAAAGTATAATAATAGGAGTAAAGTTCCCCTGAAGTTTCAAGCAGTCTAACTTTGTCCATCATTCCTTTCCGGCGGAATAGTTCTACTACTTCAGTTGTGTGACATTCAAAACGGTGGAAAGGGATGTTGGCTTCCACAATCTCTTTCATTCGCTGCTTAATACGGGAAACATCATCCAGCCCGGTTTCGCGTCCTATCTGCAAGGCGCAATAATATCCTTTGGATACGGGATGTTCAAGCATGATTTTTCCATCAGGGTATAAGTCCTCCACCGCTTTGCACAAGATGAAGCAGAGAGAACGGACATAGGTACGCATTCCTGAAGGATTCAGTATGTTCAGGAACTCTACATCCTTATTATTATAGGCCCGGTAATTGAGTCCTTCTACTTTGTTATTGACTTTGGCACTGACCGGCCCGTATGGGATATCTAGATTAAAACCGTAATAAATATCCAAAAGTGAGCTTCCGATTGGGAAGTTCTTTGAAATATTGTTATTTTTGCAACAGATTTGTAACATAATCGTAATAATTATTACTAACGTAGTGAAACGGCTTGAAATTTACTGAATAAAAGGGAGATTAGCCAATTCCTACCAAATTAATTAAAGATGGAGTATTCTTTTTATGATTTCTTAAAGCTGCTAGGTTCACTGGCGCTATTCCTTTATGGAATGAAAATCATGAGTGAGGGGCTGCAAAAGTTTGCTGGTGACAGACTGCGTAAAATCCTCACAGCGATGACCACCAACCGGGTAACCGGAGTGCTAACCGGTGTTCTTATCACTGCGTTAATTCAATCCTCTTCTGCTACTACTGTTATGGTAGTAAGTTTCGTTAATGCCGGACTCCTTACACTTTCACAATCAATTGGAGTCATTATGGGGGCAAATATCGGTACCACTGTCACTGCATGGATTATATCTGCGTTAGGGTTTAAAGTAGATATTGCTGCTATGGCACTTCCGTTATTGGCTGTTGGCGTACCCTTATTATTTTCAGGAAAGAGTAACCGTAAATCCATTGGAGAATTTATATTCGGTTTCTCTTTTTTGTTTATGGGCCTCTCTCTCTTGAAGACGAATGCTCCTGACTTAAGTAGAAACCCCGAAATGTTGTCTTTTGTTCAGAACTATACTGATATGGGATTTGGTTCTGTTATCTTATTTGTTGTCATCGGTACAGTTCTTACCATGATTGTACAGGCATCGGCTGCAACGATGGCTATTACTTTGATTATGTGTGCCAATGGTTGGATTAGTTTTGAGCTGGGGGCTGCGTTGGTACTTGGCGAGAATATTGGTACCACTATAACCGCTAACCTTGCCGCACTGACTGCCAATACGCAGGCCAGGAGGGCTGCGCTGGCTCATTTGGTGTTCAATGTTTTTGGGGTTATTTGGGTGTTATGCCTTTTCAAGCCTGTAACTATGGGGGTTTCATGGTTTGTAGAAGATATAATGAGAACAGCAGATCCGGCTGTTGCCGTATCTTTTAAACTGTCTGCTTTTCATACTACTTTTAATATATGCAATGTGTTTATTCTTATTTGGTTTGTCAAGTTGATAGAGAAAACTGTCTGTAAAATCATTCCTCAGAGAGAGCAGGATGAGGAATATCGTTTGCGCTTTATTACAGGTGGTATGCTTTCTACGGCAGAGCTTTCTATATTGCAGGCACGCAAGGAAATCAATCTCTTTGCAGAGCGTACTCATCGTATGTTTGGCATGGTGCGGGATCTGCTTCACACCACTAATGACAATGACTTTAACAAATTGTTCAGTCGTATTGAGAAATATGAGAATATAAGCGATAACATGGAGGTGGAGATCGCTAATTATCTGAATCAGGTATCCGACGGGCGTTTGAGTTCTGAAAGTAAGTTGCAAATTCGTGCTATGCTTCGTGAAGTGACTGAAATAGAAAGTATCGGGGACAGCTGTTATAATTTGGCACGTACTATCAATCGTAAACATCGCAGTGATATGGATTTTACTCCGAAACAGTATGATCATATTCATCAGATGTTCCAGTTGACTGATGATGCTTTGTCTCAGATGATTTCGTTGGTGGAAGATGAGCATCATGTGGTAGATGTGAATAAATCGTTTAATATAGAGAATGAAATAAATAACTATCGTAATCAGCTAAAGAACCAAAATGTGCTGGATGTGAATAATAAGGAGTATGATTATCAGATGGGGGTGCACTATATGGATATTATTGGAGAATGTGAAAAACTGGGCGATTATGTAGTAAATGTGGTGGAAGCCAGTAGCAATGTGAAGGAAAAGAAATCCTGACCTGAAAGGGCTATGGTGAACAGAATAGGTGCAGAGGTGCAAGGTTTAACCTATGATGGGTTAAATACTTTGTGCCTCTGTGTCTTTTAATAAAGTGTAAGAAAGAAGAGAGTCTAAATAAAAGAGAATCTACATGTCAATATTTGTTTTTTTTGAAACTGATAGGCTCACTGGTACTTCTGATGTATGGTATGAAAACCGTGAGTGAGGCTTTGCAAAAACCGACAGGTGGGCATTTGCGCCATATTTTGGGTGCTATGACCACGAATCGCTTCACCGGATTGTTGACAGGTGCATTTGTGACTGCCTTCGTACAATCTTCCACTGCAACAAATGGTATCTTTGGAAGAAAACGAATATCATTTGGTTGATCCTAACAAATCATTTAATATAGAGAATGAGAGAAACAATTACCGCAACCAGTTGAAGGATCAGAATGTATTGGATGTGAATAATAAGGAATATAATTATCAGACGGGGGTTCATTATATGGATATTATCAGCGAATGCGAAAAATTAGGCGATTATGTAGTAAATGTTGTTGAGGCACGTACAGATATAAAGGAAAAAAAATTGATTTGTAGAAAGACAAGTTAAAAGAAAAGCGTGAGACACGAATGTTCCACGCTTTTTTGTAAATCGTATTAAAATGAGGTTATTTTTCGATTCCAACCAGTTCTACTTCGAAAATCAAAGTAGAGAAAGGTTTAATCTGACCGGCTTCACGTGCACCATAAGCCAAGTCTTGAGGGATGTAAAGTTCCCATTTAGAACCTACTGGCATCATTGTCAGTGCTTCAGTCCATCCTTTGATTACTTGATTAGCACGGAAAGTAGTCGGTTCTTTACGATCATATGAACTGTCGAACTGAGTTCCGTCAATCAAAGTACCTTTATAGTTTACTTTTACTTTAGAAGAATCGGTAGGAACAGCGCCGTTACCTTCTTTAATTATCTTATATTGCAATC
>OAWD01001203.1_pt1 | contig 11810 bp, 8 predicted proteins | sample 1495361 | NCBI WGS metagenome assembly OAWD01 (sample SAMEA2580130, study PRJEB22360) | human gut metagenome | biome: human gut; feature: human-associated habitat; material: faeces | place: Denmark | collected 2008/2010 | reverse complement strand
GAGCTTATAAAGCCCCTTAGTAAATAAATTTATTATTTTTCTTATAAAACTCTAGTTGAACCTCTATATACCACGCCTCTTGATGCATCCACAGTTACAACTTCTCCATCTTTTACTAGATTTGTTATATCAGCTGCAGACACAATAACTGGTATATCTAAATTTATACCTACAATAGCTGTATGTGATGTCATTCCACCATTCTCAGTTACTACAGCTGCTTTTTCTATATAATTGTTCATTTCAGCATCAGTAGCAGTAGAAACAAGTATGTCGCCTTCATTAAAGTCTACACAAGCATTTCCATTCTTTATTATACGAACTTTACCTTCTACTGTTTGAGTACCTACACCTATACCTTGCACGATTTCTTCGCTTATTACATGAACCTTTATTAAATTAGTAGTTCCACTTACTCCTACTGGTACTCCAGCAGTTATAACTACTAATTCCCCATTATCTATATAATCAGCTTGTCTAGCTGCCTCAATTGCCTTCTCTATAACTTCATCTGTATTTCCTGCAACAGAAGACTTAACTGGATATACTCCCCATGTAAGAGCTAATTTATTCATAGTCTTTTCATTATTTGTAGTAGCTATTATTGGAGATTTTGGTCTAAATTTAGATACCATTCTAGCAGTATATCCTGAAGAAGTAGATGTTATTATAGCTGATGCATTTAAATCTACTGCTGTTGTACAAGTTGCATGGCTTATTGCATCTGTTACAGTAACATTGTTAGTACCATTTTCCTTTAGTAATCTATCATAATCTAAAGTCTCTTCTGTTCTTTTTGCTATTGTAGCCATCATTTTTACTGCCTCTACAGGATATTTTCCAGCAGCAGTTTCTCCAGATAACATTATCGCATCTGTTCCATCATATATAGCATTGGCAACGTCTGTAACTTCTGCTCTTGTTGGTCTTGGATTTCTTATCATAGAATCAAGCATTTGAGTGGCAGTAACAACTGGCTTTGCTAATTCATTACATTTTTTTATCATCATTTTTTGAACTATTGGCATCTCTTCAGTTGGTATCTCAACACCTAAGTCACCTCTAGCCACCATTATACCATCAGAAACTTTTAATATTTCATCTAGGTTCTCTACACCTTCTTGGTTTTCTATTTTAGATATTATTTGTATATCAGTTGCATTATTGTTCTCTAATACTTCTCTTATTGCTAGTACATCAGATGCCTTTCTTACAAAAGAAGCAGCTATATAATCTATTCCTTGACTTATTCCAAACTCTATATCACTTATATCTTTAGGAGTTATTGCTGGTAAATTTATCTTAACACCAGGTACATTTACTCCTTTATGATTTTTAACTATTCCTGAATTTTCAACAACACAAACTATATCTTCTCCATTTATTTCTTTTACTCTTAAGCCAACTAAACCATCATCTATTAGTATAGAATCTCCTGATTTAACGTCTTCAGCAAGACCTTTATAGCTTACTGTACACATTTCTTTAGTCCCCATAATATCTTTCATAGTTATAGTGAACTTTTGCCCTTCTTCTAAAAATACCTCTGGGTCTTCAAAGTTACCTGTTCTAATTTCTGGACCTTTAGTATCTAATAATATAGCAACTGGCTTATTTAATTTTTCTCTAACTTTCTTTGCCATATCGATTCTTTCTTTATGTTCTTCATGCGAACCGTGAGAAAAGTTAAATCTACACACATTTAGACCATTTTGCATAAGTTGAGTTAAAACTTCCTCACTTTGTGATGCTGGACCTAGTGTACAAACAATTTTTGTCTTCTTTACATTATTTAACATATTTGCTCCTCCTGAGATATTATTCCACAGATTTATTTTTAATACTAAAACTTATATAGATAATATTTTTGCCATCTCATAAGCTTCTTTATCAAATACTTTCTTTTGAGCTAAAGCTTCACTTATTTCTAAATCAATTATTTTGTTTTCTTTTATTCCTACAACTCTAGCTGATTTTCCATCTAATAATAATTCTACTGCTCTTACTCCAAGTCTACTTGCTAGTATTCTATCAGATACAGTTGGGCTTCCTCCTCTTTGGACATGCCCCAATACAGTGACTCTTAAATCTGCTCCTGACTCTTTTTTAAGTTCCTTTTCTAAATCACTAGCACTTCCGACTCCTTCTGCTAAAACGATTATACTATGTCTCTTACCTCTTTTTTGAGTAGTCTTTAATCTTAGAGCAACTTCATCTACTGTAATTTCTACTTCTGGTACTATTATAGTTTCCGCTCCTCCTGCAAGACCTGCATATAAGGCTAAATCTCCACAGTGTCTTCCCATAACTTCTACTATGTTAACTCTTTCATGAGATGATGATGTATCTCTTATCTTACCTATAGCATCTATAATAGTATTCATTGCAGTATCAAATCCTATAGTATAATCTGTATATGCTAAATCGTTATCTATAGTTCCTGGTATGCCTATAGCTGGGAATCCTAAGTCACTAAGTTTTTGAGCTCCTGCAAATGAACCATCTCCACCAATTACAACTAAGCAATCAATTTTATACTTTTTAAGAATTTTTACTGCTTTTAATCTACCTTCTTCTGTTTTAAATTCTTCACATCTGGAAGATTTTAATATAGTTCCTCCCCTGTGTATAATATCTCCAACAGAAGATAAGTTCATTTCAGTTAAATCTTCTTCTAGTAATCCCTTATATCCTCTATTGATTCCATATACTTTGCATCCATAATATATTGCTGATCTTACAACCGCTCTAATCGCAGCATTCATTCCTGGAGCATCTCCTCCACTTGTTAGTAATCCTATAGTTTTCATTTTTTACCTCCTTGGATTTTATGTCAATTTTTTATTATAATCATTGTTATTGTATTCTAATGGACTTTTTTTGTCCCTATATCACTTTTTAATCCCATCAAGACTAAAAAAATTAAATGTCCTTAAATGTCCATTTTGTGATATTATATCACAAAACGGACAATATTTTTCATATTATTATAATATATTTAGATTTTTATATAAAAAATCAAGCTTTTACTTTTATGTTATCTTTAGGAAGTAACTCTTCTAAGTTATTTATAAATTCATCACATATACAAGTCAATGCCCCGGTCATTTTATATGCTTTACGTTTACCATTTATATTTTCATCCATAGGGTATAAGTATATACTGTCATTACCTGGATATTGTTTGGCTATTTCTACAATATTATTAGTTGTATCAGTATCAGACATACTATCTATTTTCAAATACAATTTTTTACCACTTTCTGGCTTAATATTTTCTACATTTCTAGTTCTTCCTGAATTGTAGTTTCTATCTGCAAAGTCAGTATCATCATTTATATCTTTTATCTCTCTAGCTATAAGTTTTGCATTTTCGCCTTCTTTTATACTTAATGTTCCTTTTACATATATTATATTATCTTCATTCAAAATGACATTATACTTTTGTAATAATTGAGGAAAAACTATTATTTCTATAGCACCATACAAATCTTCTAATTCAATAAATGCCATAATTTCATTTCGTTTTGTTGTTTTAATAGTTTTAGTTACAATCATTCCACCCATTATAACATCTGTTTCATTCATTTGTAGGTATGACTCTTCTTCCTCTTTTAATGAATTTAATTTTCCATTATCCATAGATGTTTTTTCTTGTAGTTCTTTTTCAAATTGTGATAAAGGATGTCCACTTACATACATTCCCAAGACTTCTTTTTCAAGGTTAAGTCTCTCTCTTTCTTCGTACTCTTGCCTTTTAGGCAAACTGTATATTTGTTGAAAATCACTATCTTCCTCACTATCTCCAAAAGCATCAAATAAAGAAATTTGACCTTGAACATTTTTCTTTCTATCCATAGATACACTTTCTAATAAACTTTCATAACCAGCCATCAGACTAGCTCTATTTTCACTTATATTATCAAAAGCTCCACATTTTATTAGACTTTCTATTACTCTCTTATTTGTATCTTTTTGGTCTAATCTTTTGACTAAATCTACTAAATCTACAAATAATCCATTAGATTCTCTTTCAGCGATTATATTGTTTATTATATTTACGCCAACATTTTTTACGGCTGCTAGACCAAATCTTATATTGTCGCCTTCAACTGAAAACTTTGAAAAACTTTTGTTTATATCTGGAGGTAATACATCTATTTCTAGTGCTTTACATTCTCTTATATACTCAACTACCTTATCAGTATTTCCCATTACACTGGTTATCAATGCTGCCATAAATTCAACTGGATAATATGTTTTTAGATAAGCTGTCTCATATGCTAAAACCCCATATGCAGCTGCATGTGATTTATTAAATGCATATCTAGCGAAGTCTATCATATCATCAAATATTTTATTAGCTATTTCCTCTTCTACACCATTTCTGATACACCCTGCAATTTCTATATTACCATCTTCATCAAATTTACCATGAATAAAATATTGTCTTTCTTCTTCCATCACGTCCATCTTTTTCTTACTCATGGCTCTTCTAACTAGGTCACTTCGTCCGTAACTATAACCACCTAAATCTCTAACGACCTGCATAACCTGCTCTTGATATACCAAACAACCATATGTAACTTCCATTATAGGCTTTAATTTTTCATGTAGATATGTTACATCTTTTGGGTTGCTTTTATTTTTTATATATGCAGGTATAGAATCCATTGGACCTGGTCTAAATAGGGATATTCCCGCTACAATATCTTCAAAATTGTCTGGTTTTAGCTGTTTCATAAAACTTCTCATGCCAGCACTCTCCAATTGAAACACCCCTAGTGTATTTCCTGATGAAAGCATTTCATATACTTTCGGGTCGTCATAATCCATCTTTGAAAAGTCTATTTTTTCTGTGTAATTTTTTATAACTCTATTTTTTTCTATTAAATCAAGAGTATCTCTTATAACTGTAAGAGTTCTTAGCCCAAGAAAATCCATCTTTAAAAGCCCAAGTTCTTCAAGTGTTGTCATAGTAAACTGTGTTGTGATTGCATCTTGATGTTTGTACAAAGGTACATATTCATCTACGGGATTTTTTGATATAACAACTCCTGCTGCATGAGTAGAAGCATGTCTTAGCATTCCCTCTATCTGTTTTGATATATTTATTATTTCTTTTGTTTCCGGGTCTTGGTCATACAATTCTTTAAGATTAGGATTTGTATCTAGGGCCTTATCTATTGTCATTCCTAAAGCAAATGGTATTTCCTTGGCTACCTTGTCAACTTTATTGTAGCCTATATCCAATACCCTTCCAACATCTCTTATTGCAGCTTTTGCACCCATTGTTCCAAAAGTTATTATCTGGGCTACATGGTCATCACCATATTTTCTCTTTACATAATCTATAACTTCTTCTCTTCTCTCATAACAAAAATCTATATCTATATCTGGCATGGATATACGTTCTGGATTTAAAAAACGCTCAAATAATAGAGAGTACTTTATTGGGTCTATATCAGTTATTTTAAGTGTATATGCTACTATCGAACCAGCCGCACTACCTCTACCTGGTCCTACTATAATATTATTTTCTTTAGAAAAATTTATAAAATCCCAAACAATTAAAAAATACTCTACATAACCCATTTTTTCAATTACATCTAATTCATAATTTAATCTCTCTAGTATCTCATTGCTAGGATTATCATATCTCTCTTTTAATCCATTAAAACACAACTCCCTTAAATAAGTTTCTGGTGTATATCCTTCTGGAACATCATACTTAGGAAGATGTATAGTATTAAAATCAAACTCCACATTACACATATCAGCTATTTTCACAGTATTGTCAATAGCCTCTAATGCATATGGAAATAATTCTTCCATTTCTTCTCTTGATTTTAAATAAAACTCATCACTACCAAATCTCATTCTATTTGGGTCATTTAATGTTTTTCCCATTTGAATACACATAAGAACATCATGTATTTTCGAATCTTCTTTATTTACATAGTGAACATCATTAGTAGCAACTAGTGGTATACCAGTCTCTTTTGATAATTTTACTAAACCAGAGTTTACTTCTTTTTGCTCAGGTAAATTGTGATCTTGAATCTCCAAAAAGAAATTTTCTTCTCCAAATATGTCTCTGTAGTCAAGAGTAAATTGTTTTGCTTTTTCATAATTTCTATTCATTAAAGCACGTGCTACATCTCCTGCAAGGCATGCAGAAAGTGCTATAATCCCTTTGTTATGTTTTTTAAGTTCTTCCATATCAACTCTAGGCTTATAGTAAAAACCTTCTACGTATGAAGTTGAAACTATTTTTATTAAATTTTTATATCCTTCCATATTCTTAGCTAACAGAACTAAATGTCCTTGATATTTGTCATAGTTTGGGTCTTTATCTCTCAATCCACGTGCAGCTGTATAGACTTCACACCCTATAATTGGCTTTATTCCTTCTTTTATAGCTGTTTTGTAGAAATCTATAACACCAAACATACAACCATGGTCAGTTATAGCTATTGAGCTCATGTTTAGTTCCTTAGCCCTTTTTATAAGTTTTTTCACCCTCGAAAACCCATCAAGTAAACTATACTCAGTATGTACATGAAGATGAGCAAAATCTTTGTTCATTAAATCACCTCCTGCTTTATAATTTTAATTTTACCACAAATATATGTCCTAAAACAAAAACAGAGACTTTTATCTCAAAATAGGAATTAACTTCAACGTATACCATTATATGTTATAAATTAATGCTTATTCTGAGATTGTCCCCTCAATTTATTGCTATGATTTTTTTTTCAAATCTGTTGCAATTTCTTCTATTTTTCTAAGTCTATGATTGACTCCAGATTTTCCTATTGGTGGTTCTAACATCTCTCCAAGTTCTTTGAGAGTCATATCCTCATACTCGATTCTAATCTTAGCTATCTCTTGTAAATTTTCTGGCAAACTGCTAATTCCTATAGTCTCTTGTATGAGCTTAATATTTTCTACTTGTCTTACTGCTGCATTTACTGTTTTAGAAAGGTTAGCTGTCTCACAATTTACTATCCTGTTTACATTATTTCTCATTTCTTTTACTATTTTAGTATTTTGAAGACTTAAAAGAGCATGGTGTCCTCCTATAATACTCAACAAATCTGATATTTGTTCACTCTCTTTGATATAAACAACGTGATTATTTTTTCTAGCCACAATTTTACTATTAAAACCTAAAGAGTTTATAAGTTCTTTTAGAGAATCTGCAAACTCCTCATTATTAGTTACAAATTCCATATGATAGTTCTTTTCTGGGTCGCTTATAGAACCTCCACCAAGAAAAGCTCCTCTTATGAAAGCTCTCTTACATCCTTCATGCTTAATTAAGTTCTCTGAAATTTTGTTTATAGTAAAAAATCCTTCTTTATCTTCAAGTATACCTAACTTTTTTAATAACATTTCTGAACCCATTTCGCTTGTTACCATTAATACATAACTGTTATTTCTCTTTAGCATTTGATTCTTATTTACTGAGATTGTAGTATTGATATTAAAATTCTTTTTTAATAATTTAAATACTTTACGGGCTATTGAATTTAACTCTGTTGTTATCTTTAGATTTAGCTTCTTATATCCAACAATTTGTATACTTCCCCCTGATTTAACTAGAGCTGACAATTCAGCTATATTACAACATTCATTCCCAGATATAACTCTTGCTAGTTCATTTTTGGTTTCAGTTGAAAAAGACATATCTATCACCTATTAACTAATTTTTCTTTAACCTTTTTTTTATTTCTTGTAAGGCAACCTTTATTATCTCCTTTTCATCATCATACCTAGCTAAGTCTACTACTCTATCTAGGTGGATAAATTTAGCATCAATAAAGCCTTCCTCTTTTTGTGGAATAGTATCCATATTCTTTGCTTGCATCAAATACCAAAAAACTGTTTTATGAACTGCTCTATTTTCATCCCAGTTTTCTTTGAATGTATAGTGTATTTCACCTAAATATTTCAATATATCTGCTTTTACTCCAGTTTCTTCACTTACTTCACGTAATGCTGCCTCTTGGTTATTTTCCCCTTCTTCTACTTTTCCCTTGGGTAACACCCAATCTCCATTGAACTTCCTTAGTAAAAGAATCGTATTGCCAAACAGGACTACACCACCAGCACTAACCTCTTCTCTCATCGATGTTCACTCCTTAAAACTAACATAATGATAAGGATTTCTACACAATTTTTTAAAATCCTTTTTTACTAACTTTTGTTGTAATTATGATTTAGGGCTAACTCAATAACTATGTTAGATATATACTTTGCATCATGTCTTATATAATTATTTTTTATTTCAATTAAATTCTTCTCTACAGTTTTTATACCCATCTCTTTTAATTTATCTTTTTGCTTTTTATCTAACAAGACTTGCTCTGCTCCATCTTGTTTATATAAGTCAAGCATTTCTTCTGGCAATATCTCATTATTTGCGATTACATAATCTATTAAATTCTCATCAGTGTGTTTTACTATAGCATTAACATGCTCTAATACATTGTACCCTTCTGTCTCACCTGGTTGAGTCATTATATTTGCTATATATACTTTTGGAGCTACAGACGATTTAATAGCGTCTACAATCCCCTCTACAAGTAAATTGGGTATTATACTTGTATATAAACTTCCAGGACCCATAATTATAATGTCAGCATCATAAATAGATGCAATAACATCCTTTAATGGTTTTACATCTTTTGGATTTAAAAAAATTTTATCAATAGAGCTTTTTTGAATTTTTGACTCTTCAGGTATACTAGATTCTCCATTTATTATATTGCCATTTTCTAATTTGGCAACTAAATTTACATCTTCCAAAGTTACTGGTAAAACTCTTCCTGTTATAGCAAAAATTTCACTTAATTTATATACAGCTTTTTCAAAGTTTCCATACAACCCATTCATAGCAGCCAAAAACAAATTTCCAAAACTCTGACCTTTTAAAAGCCCTTCTGTAAACCTATATTGCATAACTTCATTCATTGTTGGCTCTATATTTGCAAGTGCTAATAAACAGTTTCTTATGTCTCCTGGTGGGAGCATTCCTAAGTCTTCTCTCAATACACCTGAACCTCCACCATCATCAGCAACAGTTACAATTGCAGTTATATTTTGCGTAGTGTGTTTAAGACCTCTTAAAAATACCGATTGACCAGTACCTCCACCTATCACAACCACATTTGGTTCTCTATTTTCAACAATAGACCTTTGAAATAGTTTTACTTTTTCATTTTTTGCTTTTTTATATATAAATAACGATACAATTAATGCAATCCAACCTAAAATTCCTACAATAATAAGTAATTTAGCCATGTTTGCCTCCATTATCGCAACATAGAGTCTCTATGTTTCTTTACAACTCTATATCCCTTATTAGATAAATCCTCCGCTATAAGATTTGTTATAGTAACTGACCTATGTCTTCCACCTGTGCATCCAACACCAATTACTAGATGTTGTTTTCCTTCCTCTATATATTGAGGTACTAAAAAATGAATCATATCTAAAAGTTTCACATAAAATTCTTCACTGATTTTAGAATTCATAACATAATCTCTAACTTCTTTATCATCACCAGTTTTAGCTCTTAACTCTTCAACATAATAGGGATTTGGAAGAAATCTTACATCAAATACTAAATCTGCATCAGCAAGTATACCATGTTTAAATCCAAAAGATACCACAGAAATAGTTAGGTTTGGATTATCTTCACCAGAAGAATATATTTTCTTTATTTCTTCCTTAAGGTCTTTAGGTTTCATGTTAGTTGTATCAATTATACATGTAGATAACTCCTTTAAAGGTTCCATTATCTTTCTTTCCATTTTTATACCTTCTGGAATCTGCATATCTTTTGCCAATGGATGATTTCTTCTTGTCATTTTATATCTCTTTAACAATACATCATCATTACAATCCAAATATACCATTTCATATTCATAATTTTCTTTTTCTAAATAATTTAAGCTTTCATGAAGCGCTTCAAAAAACTTTCTCCCTCTTATATCTATCCCTAGAGCAACTTTATCAATACTTGAATTTGGTTGATAACATAATTCTGCAAATTTAGTTATCAAAGCAGGAGGTAGATTATCTACACAATAAAATCCCATATCCTCTAAAGCTCTCATTGTCTCACTTTTTCCAGATCCTGAAAGACCTGTAACTATAACAAATTTCATTGCTAACTCCTCCCTTTTATCTTATGTTTATTATATTATAATGTTTTCTACTAACGATATATCCAGATTAGAGTCAGATATAGTCTTCATAGCTAGTTCAAAATCACCAACTCTTTCTGGACAATGTGCATCTGAGCCTATTATAAATTTATTTTCTAGCCCTTTTATTTTATTTAATTGATTTACATTCAAAAAAGAATGGCTACTATTTATTTCAAGTCTAGTATTTGTCTTTTTTGCCGTCTTTGCTACTTCTTCTATATACACATCGCCTTTATCTCCTGGATGAGTAATTATAAAAATATCATTATTACTTATCGCATTTATTACAGCTTTTGTATTATATTCTTTTGCTTTTTCAGTTTTAAAAATATAGTTATTACAATGATTTAATAAGCTTCTTAATGATGTTGGAGTAGAACCAAAATGATATCCAGCCATAATATAATCAAAATCTCTAATAAATTTATCATCCATATCTATATTTCCTTTATCATCTAATATGTTACACTCCATACCTAAAAGTATATTTATATCAGTGTACTTATCATTTAAATAATCTACTTCTTCTCTCATTTTGAGAATATCTTTTTTCTTTACACCATATGCAATATGTTTATAACTATGGTCAGATATTCCTATTGTTTTTATTCCTTTAGAAATGGCTACCTTTACATTATCCTCAATAGTCCCTTTGCCATGACTATATAATGTATGTGTATGATAATCAGCCAGTATTTTCATTTGTTAATCCTCTCCAAGTATTTTGACTTCTTCTTCCAACATAACCCCAAACTTGGCATATACAGCACTTTTTATAACATATATTAAATCCAAAATATCTTTAGCACTTGCTTCTCCTTGATTGACTACAAATCCACAATGCTTCTCAGATACTTGTGCTCCTCTTAAAGTAAGACCTCTCAATCCAGTTTCTTCTATTAATTTACCTGCAAAATATCCTGTTGGTCTCTTAAATGTACTTCCTGCACTAGCAAAATTTAATGGCTGGTTAGTTATTCTTCTCGTCGCTCAATCATCCATTAAACTTTTTATTTCATCATAATTTCCTTCTTGTAATTCTAATTCTGCTGATAAAGCTATATATCCGTTTTTCGATATTATACTTTTTCTATACCCAAATTCCATCTGTTCATTTGATAATTCAAATATATTGCCTTCCATATCCATCAGTCTTACTGACTTCACTATGTCCTTCATTTCACCACCATATGCTCCAGCATTCATGGCTAATGCTCCTCCCAATGTGCCAGGTATTCCTGATGCAAACTCAAACCCTTTTAATTCTTGCTTTTGGAGAGCTTTCCCTAAAACTGATAATAAAGCTCCTGACTGAGCAGTCATCCTAGTATCATTTATCTCATAAGAATTGAAATTATCAGCTAATTCTATTACCACTCCTCTTATTCCACCATCTTTAATTAAAATGTTTGAACCATTTCCAATTATTAAATACGGAATAGATTCTTTTTTTACCAACTTAAGTACATTTTTTAATTGTTCTTCAGTTCTAGGTCTAACTAATATATCTGCTGGTCCTCCTACCCTAAATGAAATATGTTTTTTCATAGGTTCATCGACTTTTATATCCTCTTTACTTAATATATTTAA
>OAWD01001202.1_pt1 | contig 11832 bp, 8 predicted proteins | sample 1495361 | NCBI WGS metagenome assembly OAWD01 (sample SAMEA2580130, study PRJEB22360) | human gut metagenome | biome: human gut; feature: human-associated habitat; material: faeces | place: Denmark | collected 2008/2010 | reverse complement strand
CCATTGCGCCGCAGTTGTTCGGTATCTTTTTTCCAGCGTTCATTAGCTTGGTTGATATCGTCAATTTTCATCAAAATCGCGACTTTTTTACTGTTTATTTCTGAAACTTTCATCGTTAACGGATATTGCCCTTTTTCGAGCGTTACCCAGTCATCCTGCAATTTACGGCTGAGTTTTTGTGATTGCAGAAAAGTCTGTCGCCGTTGTTCGTTGATATCGAAATCTCGTTTCTGCTGAATCGGCACTTCATAACACTCTTCACTCTGTTTATGACATGCCGCAATCGCCGGTTGATAAACCTCTTTGTCATATTTAACCGCGAACGCCTCGCTATCGTTCTGTTTATTAAACTCATCACGCTGTTGGTGAATTTTTTTAAAGGCTTCTTCGCGGGTCATTTGCTTACCGTTTGCATCTTTTCCCCAATATGCATCCGCTGCTTTCTGCGCCGCCACCATTTGCTTATCAAGCGCTTTCACTTCCTTTTCCAGCGCAGGAATCGAGTTCTTCTGGGTATTCAACGCAGATTCAAGCTGACTAAAGCGATAATTGAAATCTTCGCTATTCACGATCAGATATTTATTATTCGTTTTGATATCGTCGACCACCCGCCCACGATCGCTGGCTGCCGCCTGAAAAGAGTAAAAGTTCACCGACCAGCCAGACGCGGGCGTTCCTTTACTGGTTAACATCGCCGAGAATTTTACCGGTTTATCTTTCGTCCAGGTCTGTTCGAGCAGTTCGTAATCTGCCAACTGACCGACCCAGGTATAGAGATCGTCACTGGAAGAGACATCGCCTTCCGCTGACCAGGTGGCCTGATTACCCTTAGCATCAAGATTTTTTAAGGTGATAGCATCAAGCTTGAGAATGCCGTGATACTGCTTTTTGAATTGATCTTTTAAGATATTTTCAGTTGGCGGTTCGCCATCTGCCCAGACATTACCAGTCATCAACATAAGCAGCGCCGTGCCAACAATCCATTGCTTTTTCACCCGAAAACCCTCTCGCGGAATAATTTACTGCGGTGATTATCATTAGGGTAATGAAAATTGGCAATGGACGTAAGTCTGAAGTGAAAAAGCCCCGGCACGATACCGGGGCGAGGTGATTAGTACTGATTGAAGATCTGCTGGATCTGCTGCGGATCTTTAGTTTGCGTCAGAGCCAGTTGCAGCAGAACGCGCGCTTTTTGCGGGTTCAGCGTGCCAGAGGCGACGAAGCCGTATTTCGCATCATCCACTTCGGCATCCTGAGTGGTAGCGCCCGTCGGTACGCGGGAAGAACGCACGACTGCAGTACCGTTTTTCGCGGCGGTCGCCAGCGTGTCGAACACAGATTTATACAGGTTGCCGTTACCCACACCAGCGCTAACGATGCCATCATAGCCCGCATCTACCAGTGCTTTAGCCGGAAGATCGGATGCGTTAGCGTAGTTATAAACAATGCCGACTTTCGGCAGTTCATTCAGCTTAGAGACATCGAATGGCGTGTCGCTGGTATGCTTACGTGCCGGGGTACGCTGGTAGTCAATCTTACCGTTGTGAATGTAACCCAGAGGACCGTAGTTAACAGACTTGAAGGTCGCTACGTCGGTGGTGTTGGTTTTGGTGACGTCACGGCCATCAAGCACGGTGTCATTCATCACTACCAGCACGCCACGGTTGGCGGAGGCTTTATCAGCTGCGGTCACTACCGCGTTATACAGGTTGAATGGACCGTCTGCGCTCATAGACGTGGACGGACGCATTGCGCCGACCATCACCACCGGTTTGTCGCATTTCACCGTCAGGTCGAGGAAGTAAGCAGTTTCTTCCATCGTGTCGGTACCGTGGGTAATGACGAAGCCGTCGGTCTTATCGCAGTCGGTGTTAATTTTTTTCGCCAGTGTCAGCCAGACATTATCGTTCATGTCCTGGGAGCCGATATTCACTACCTGCTCGCCTTTAACGTTCGCAATGTCCTTCAGTTGCGGCACCGCATTAACCAGATTTTCTACGCCAACTTTACCCGCTGTGTAGTTAGATTTGGTTGCGGAGTCACCACCACCGGCAATGGTCCCGCCGGTTGCTAAAATGGTGATATTGGGTAATGCCAATGCTGCACCACTAAAACCCATAACCAGTGCGGCAAGTGCCGTCTTTTTGAAAAACTCCATTTCATTCCTCCAGTTACGTGAACGCTACGCATTATCCCTTAGCTTTGTATGGGAAATTTGACGTTAAACAATTTACAACGTGAATATATTTTGGAGATCTACAAAGTTAGAGGCAGGTAACAAAACGAAGAATTAAACGGCATAAAAAAGTATTATGCCGTCTTAAAATAGAGGATTATTTTAAATTCCCGACCAGGGCTTTGCGGCTATCTTCCAGAGTCACAACGCGGCTACAAACATCTTTGCCAAACTGCTGGAAATCTTTTTCCTGCTTTTTCCACTCGGTTTGGATTGAGGATTGCAGCCCCCCCAGGCTTCCCAGCACATTCTGTAATGGGTTACCGCCGCTTTTCAGCACCGCTTTCGCGCCCATTTCATTAATGCTGTCCTGTAAAATTCCACCCATTGCCTGATTCACTAATTGCTGGCCTTCGGCGCGAACCTGATCAATGGCTTTATAGTGAAACGTCAGGCCATCGCTGCGCGTTTCGATAATGCGGTTCATCTGCTCTTTCAGCTGCGCATCAAGTTTGGTCAGACGGCTGCGCATTTTGCTGCTTTCGCCCATCTCCTGAACGATAATTTTATCCAGCGCAATACGGGCTTTTTCGACGCGGCTTTTCGCGCCTTCATCAATCCACGGCAGCGTGCTGCGTAGTTCAGCCTGATAATCCTTCGCCTGCTCGCGCTGGGCGGCATTCAGGGAATATTGCTTACCGTTATACATCACGTTGCCGTCTGGCGTGATCACCAGATTGCCGTTTTCGCCCTTCACCTGCACGGTTTGCGGGCTGACAATCACATCGTCACGCGGCGTGACGCTGCACTGGTAGTCGGCGTGAGCGGTCATTGCCGTCACTGAAAGTGCTGCCGCCAGCAGCATTTTGCGCATCATAGTCTTCCCTCAAGAACAAATCAGGCCAGCATTTGCTGGCCCCAGATTGATAACAAAGTACGCGTTTTCCATGCCGGATGCGGCGTAAACGCCTTATCCGGCCTACTCGATCGTGCATCTTTCCAGGCATGATAAGCGTAGCGCATCAGGCAGTTTTGCATTTGTCATCGCCCGTATGCTTTCTTAGTCCCACCAAACGTCGAAAAGTTCGCTGGTGCGTACCTCATCCAGTTTGCGCTCTTCCAGCCACTTACGCACAATTGCCTGATGTTCTTCGGTGCATTTGCCGATTTCCTGCATGCAGATCAGACCTTCCCAGGCCAGATAACCGCTGCCGTCAAAGGCCAGTTTGTTCGGTTCGATAACCTCGTTAATAAAATCATCAACGGTTTTATCAATCTGTTCTTCCGATGTACCTTCCGGGAATCGCCATGCCACCGAAAATCCTAATTCCTGGAATTCGTCGATGTGCATTTTTTTACGCAGACGACGGCTACGGTTCTTTGCCATTATTTCACCCTCTCGAACATTAAGTCCCATACTCCGTGACCAAGACGATGACCACGTTGTTCAAATTTCGTCACTGGACGTGATGCCGGACGCGGTACGTAATCATTGCTCTCTGACAGGTTTTTATAACCGTCAATAGAAGACATCACTTCAAGCATATGTTCCGCATAAGGTTCCCAGTCGGTCGCCATATGGAATACGCCCCCCAGCTGCAGTTTGCTTTTTACCAGTTCGGCAAACGGCACCTGAACGATACGGCGTTTATTATGGCGCGCTTTGTGCCACGGGTCAGGGAAAAAGAGCTGCACCATGCGCAATGAATTGTCAGGAATCATTTTATGCAGCACTTCAACCGCATCGTGACACATCACGCGCAGGTTGCTTAAGCCCTCTTCATGCGCAGAAGCCAGGCACGCACCAACGCCCGGTGAATGCACTTCAATGCCGAGGAAGTCCTGCTCGGGGCGATCTTTAGCCATTGCCACCAGCGACGCCCCCATGCCAAAACCAATCTCAAGCGTCACCGGCGCTTCACGGCCAAAAAGCGCGGGGAAATCCAGCATATCTTCGCTGAACTCAACGCCCATCACCGGCCAGTAGTTTTCCAGCGCATGTTCCTGGCCTTTGGTCAGTCGCCCCTGGCGGCGCACAAAACTACGGATACGGCGCAGTGGGCGGCCGTTTTCATCAAATTCCGGTGAAATGACGTCGTTTTTCATAAAGATTTAGTCGCTTGTGAAAGTGTTCTGAAAACGGGCATTATCCAAAGTTAGTTGCCGGATGCAAGCATGATAAGGCCGTGGCTGCGGAAAGTTCCGGTTTACACCCTGCCGTCGCTGTGCTGCAATCTTGCCCCCAACAACAGTGAATTCGGTGACCATGCAAGCGTCGCAATTTTCAGCCCAGGTTCTGGACTGGTACGATAAATACGGGCGAAAAACTCTGCCCTGGCAAATTGACAAGACGCCCTACAAAGTATGGCTCTCAGAAGTGATGTTGCAACAAACTCAGGTTGCGACCGTTATCCCCTATTTTGAACGCTTTATGGCGCGCTTCCCGACGGTGACCGATCTCGCCAATGCGCCGCTCGACGAAGTTCTCCACTTGTGGACCGGGCTTGGCTATTACGCCCGCGCGCGCAATCTGCATAAAGCGGCACAACAAGTGGCGACCTTACACGGCGGTAAATTCCCGGAAACCTTTGAGGAAGTTGCAGCACTGCCGGGCGTCGGGCGTTCCACCGCAGGCGCGATTCTCTCGCTTTCTCTGGGTAAGCACTTTCCGATTCTCGACGGTAACGTCAAACGCGTGCTGGCGCGCTGCTATGCTGTAAGCGGCTGGCCTGGGAAAAAAGAGGTCGAGAATAAATTATGGAGTTTAAGCGAGCAGGTGACGCCCGCGGTCGGCGTGGAACGGTTTAATCAGGCGATGATGGATTTGGGCGCGATGATTTGTACGCGCTCGAAACCGAAATGTTCGCTCTGTCCGCTACAAAACGGATGTATTGCCGCCGCCAACAATAGCTGGTCGCTTTATCCGGGCAAAAAACCGAAACAGACGCTGCCGGAGCGCACCGGCTACTTTTTGCTATTACAGCACGAAGATGAAGTATTGCTGGCGCAGCGTCCGCCGAGCGGATTGTGGGGCGGTTTATACTGTTTCCCGCAGTTTGCCGACGAAGAAAGTTTGCGGCATTGGCTGGCGCAACGGCAGATTGCTGCCGATAACCTGACGCAGCTGACCGCGTTTCGCCATACCTTCAGCCATTTCCACTTAGATATTGTGCCTATGTGGCTTCCCGTGTCGTCATTCACCGGCTGCATGGATGAAGGCAATGCGCTCTGGTATAACTTAGCGCAACCGCCGTCAGTTGGCCTGGCGGCTCCCGTGGAGCGTTTGTTACAGCAGTTACGCACTGGCGCGCCGGTTTAGCGCGTGAGTCGATAAAGAGGATGATTTATGAGCAGAACGATTTTTTGTACTTTCCTGCAACGTGAAGCAGAAGGTCAGGATTTTCAGCTGTACCCCGGCGAGCTGGGAAAACGCATCTATAACGAGATCTCCAAAGAAGCCTGGGCGCAGTGGCAGCACAAGCAAACCATGCTGATTAATGAAAAGAAACTCAACATGATGAATGCCGAGCACCGCAAGCTGCTTGAGCAGGAGATGGTCAACTTCCTGTTCGAGGGTAAAGAGGTGCATATCGAGGGCTATACGCCGGAAGATAAAAAATAAAAACAGTGCCGGAGCACGCCTCCGGCAACTTGCATAAAAACAAACACAACACGCACCCGGAATGATGAAAAAATATCTCGCGCTGGCTTTGATTGCGCCGTTGCTCATCTCCTGTTCGACGACCAAAAAAGGCGATACCTATAACGAAGCCTGGGTCAAAGATACCAACGGTTTTGATATTCTGATGGGGCAATTTGCCCACAATATTGAGAACATCTGGGGATTCAAAGAGGTAGTGATCGCCGGTCCTAAGGACTACGTGAAATACACCGATCAATATCAGACCCGCAGCCACATCAACTTCGATGACGGTACGATTACTATCGAAACTATCGCCGGGACAGAACCTGCCGCGCATTTGCGCCGGGCAATTATCAAAACGTTGCTGATGGGTGACGATCCGAGTTCGGTCGATCTCTATTCCGACGTTGATGATATTACGATTTCGAAAGAACCTTTCCTTTACGGTCAGGTGGTGGACAACACCGGGCAGCCGATTCGCTGGGAAGGTCGCGCAAGCAACTTCGCGGATTATCTGCTGAAAAACCGTCTGCAAAGCCGCAGTAACGGGCTGCGTATCATCTACAGCGTCACCATTAACATGGTACCGAACCACCTTGATAAACGTGCGCACAAATATCTCGGCATGGTCCGCCAGGCGTCACGGAAATATGGCGTTGATGAGTCGCTGATTCTGGCAATTATGCAGACCGAATCTTCCTTTAACCCGTATGCGGTCAGCCGTTCCGATGCGCTGGGATTAATGCAGGTGGTACAACATACTGCCGGGAAAGATGTGTTCCGCTCGCAGGGGAAATCCGGCACGCCGAGCCGCAGTTTCTTGTTTGATCCTGCCAGCAATATTGATACCGGCACCGCGTATCTGGCGATGCTGAACAATGTTTATCTCGGCGGAATTGATAACCCAACATCGCGGCGTTATGCCGTCATCACCGCCTATAACGGCGGCGCAGGCAGCGTGCTGCGAGTCTTTTCGAATGATAAGATTCAGGCTGCCAATATTATTAACACCATGACGCCGGGCGATGTTTATCAGACGCTGACGACCCGCCATCCCTCTGCGGAATCTCGCCGTTATCTTTATAAAGTGAATACCGCGCAAAAATCCTACCGCCGCCGATAATTCCATTAACCGCCCCTGACGATGCTCAGGGGCAAAAATGTTATCCACATCACAATTTCGTTTTGCAAATTGGGAATGTTTGCAATTATTTGCCACAGGTAACAAAAAACCAGTCCGCGAAGTTGATAGAATCCCATCATCTCGCACGGTCAAATGTGCTTTTTCAAACACTCATCCGCATCACGATGTGAGGAAATTAACATGAATCTTAAGCTGCAGCTGAAAATCCTCTCTTTTCTGCAGTTCTGTCTGTGGGGAAGTTGGCTGACGACCCTCGGCTCCTATATGTTTGTTACCCTGAAGTTTGACGGTGCTTCTATTGGCGCAGTTTATAGCTCACTGGGTATCGCCGCGGTCTTTATGCCTGCGCTGCTGGGGATTGTGGCCGACAAATGGTTAAGTGCGAAATGGGTATATGCCATTTGCCACACCATTGGCGCTATCACGCTGTTCATGGCGGCACAGGTCACGACACCGGAGGCGATGTTCCTTGTGATATTGATTAACTCGTTTGCTTATATGCCAACGCTTGGGTTAATCAACACCATCTCTTACTATCGCCTGCAAAATGCCGGGATGGATATCGTTACTGACTTCCCGCCAATCCGTATCTGGGGCACCATCGGCTTTATCATGGCAATGTGGGTGGTGAGCCTGTCTGGCTTCGAATTAAGCCACATGCAGCTGTATATTGGCGCAGCACTTTCCGCCATTCTGGTTCTGTTTACCCTGACTCTGCCGCATATTCCGGTTGCTAAACAGCAAGCGAATCAGAGCTGGACAACCCTGCTGGGCCTCGATGCATTCGCGCTGTTTAAAAACAAGCGTATGGCAATCTTCTTTATCTTCTCAATGCTGCTGGGCGCGGAACTGCAGATTACCAACATGTTCGGTAATACCTTCCTGCACAGCTTCGACAAAGATCCGATGTTTGCCAGCAGCTTTATTGTGCAGCATGCGTCAATCATCATGTCGATTTCGCAGATCTCTGAAACCCTGTTCATTCTGACCATCCCGTTCTTCTTAAGCCGCTACGGTATTAAGAACGTAATGATGATCAGTATTGTGGCGTGGATCCTGCGTTTTGCGCTGTTTGCTTACGGCGACCCGACTCCGTTCGGTACTGTACTGCTGGTACTGTCGATGATCGTTTACGGTTGCGCATTCGACTTCTTCAACATCTCTGGTTCGGTGTTTGTCGAAAAAGAAGTTAGCCCGGCAATTCGCGCCAGTGCACAAGGGATGTTCCTGATGATGACTAACGGCTTCGGCTGTATCCTCGGCGGCATCGTGAGCGGTAAAGTTGTTGAGATGTACACCCAAAACGGCATTACCGACTGGCAGACCGTATGGTTGATTTTCGCTGGTTACTCCGTGGTTCTGGCCTTCGCGTTCATGGCGATGTTCAAATATAAACACGTTCGTGTCCCGACAGGCACACAGACGGTTAGCCACTAATTACGCAAAGAAAAACGGGTCGCCAGAAGGTGACCCGTTTTTTTTATTCTTACTTCAACACATAACCGTACAACCGTTTCATGCCATCCGCATCGGTTTCGCTATAAACACCTTGCAGCTCCGGCGAAAATCCCGGCAACAAATTCACCCCTTCTTCCAGTGCAAGGAAATAACGTTGAACCGCCCCACCCCAGACTTCCCCGGGTACCACGCAAAGCACGCCAGGTGGATAAGGCAACGCCCCTTCTGCCGCAATTCGCCCTTCGGCATCACGAATCCGCACCAACTCCACTTCACCGCGAATATAAGCGCTATGCGCATCCTGGGGGTTCATCACCACTGACGGGAAACTCTGCTGGCGGAACATCGCTTTTTGTAGGTCTTTGACGTCGAAACTGACATACAGATCGTGCATCTCCTGACACAACTGGCGCAGGGTGTAGTCGCGATAGCGCACCGGATATTTGTTATAAACGCTCGGCAACACCTCAGCCAGCGGCGAGTCATCCTCAATATGCTGTTCAAATTGCGCCAGCATCGCCACCAGTTGTGCCAGCTTCTCGTGGCTTTCCGCCGGAGTTAATAAGAACAGAATGGAGTTGAGATCGCACTTCTCCGGCACAATGCCGTTCTCACGCAGATAGTGCGCCAGAATCGTCGCCGGAACGCCAAAGTCGCTATATTCGCCAGTTTCGGCATTGATACCTGGTGTAGTGAGTAACAGCTTGCACGGATCAACAAAATACTGATCCGCGGCATATCCTTCAAAGCCGTGCCACTTCGCCCCCGGCTCAAAACTGAAAAAACGGCGGTCGCTGGCTAACACAGATGTCGGATAATCCTGCCACAATTTGCCATCAACAACGGGCGGGATAAACGGGCGGAACAGCTTACAGCGCGCAAGAATAGCCTTGCGCGACTCAATACCCAACTCAACGCACTCAGCCCACAGCCGACGCCCACTCTCCCCTTCATGAATTTTGGCGTTAACATCCAGTGCAGCAAACAGCGGATAGAAAGGGCTGGTAGAAGCATGGAGCATAAAGGCGTTATTCAACCGCTTATGCGGGCAAAAACGCGCCTGTCCGCGGATATGGTTATCTTTTTTATGGATCTGCGACGTCTGTGAGAATCCAGCCTGCTGTTTGTGCACCGACTGGGTCACAAAAATCCCCGGATCGTTTTCGTTAAGTTCTAACAGCAGCGGCGAGCTATCCGCCATCATCGGGATAAATTGTTCGTAACCGACCCACGCGGAATCAAACAGAATGTAATCACACAGATGCCCAACGGTATCGATCACCTGACGGGCGTTATAGACAGTTCCGTCATAGGTTCCCAGCTGAATAATCGCCAGGCGAAACGGGCGCGGCAGCTCGGCTTTTTCTGGCGCAACGTCGCGAATTTGCTGGCGCAGATACTCTTCATTAAAACAGTGCGCATCAATACCGCCAATGAAACCAAACGGGTTGCGTGAAGCTTCCAGATAGACCGGCGTCGCCCCCGCCTGAATCAGCGCGCCGTGATGATTCGACTTATGGTTGTTACGGTCGAAGAGCACCAGATCGCCACGCGTTAACAGCGCATTCGTCACCACTTTATTCGCTGCCGATGTGCCGTTCAGCACAAAATAGGTTTTATCGGCATGAAAGACTTTGGCTGCGAATTTCTGCGCATCTTTCGCCGATCCTTCATGAATAAGCAGATCGCCCAATTTTACGTCAGCGTTACACATATCGGCGCGAAAGACGTTCTCACCAAAGAAATCGTAAAAATGGCGTCCGGCAGGATGCTTTTTAAAAAGCGCACCATGTTGATGTCCAGGGCAAGCAAAGGTGCTGTTGCCCATCTCAACGTACTGCGTCAGCGTGTCATAAAACGGTGGCAGCAAATTCTCTTCATACTGACAGGCTGCGGATTCCAGCTCCAGCCACTGCTGCTCGTTGCCGTTGATTACCGCCGTAACGCCCGCAGGTAATTCAACAGCATGTTCGGAATACAAAAACACCGGTAGATGAAAACCGGTGCGCTTAAGCAACGCAAGAATGCCACTGCGACTATCCGCAGCGGTAATGACGACTGCCGCGACGTCCGTAAAATCAGTATCTCCCAACGCCACCACGCGACGATGAGAAGAAAGTCGGGATACCAGTTCACTACTGGCGGCAATATTCATTGATTTCATAAGCGCAAACCCGTTTCGGGGAAGTAAGAATACCGGACAAGGTGGAAAACCCTGCCCCATGAGATATGGGTCAAACTGGTCACCAGCTCCGACCGCCAGACATCAGTAAAAGCAGAAACGCTCTGATTTTACTGTTGTCCTGCAGTGAGCGTGCGTTAACTTCACCGCATGAGCAGTAACATAGAAAGGGAAACGTTTCGCGCGAAATGGCGATAAGCGAGAGAATGTAAGGAGATGGCGTGCATCGGGCAAACTCCGTACAGAGAGGAGAAAATTCGCGCAATCATGGCACCTTTCGCTAAAGCGTGCAAGCCAGGACTTTGCGACCAGACAAGCCATCAACAAGGCAAAAAGTTCATAATAAGAAAATCAAACAATACAGCTAACAGGAACTCTTGTGGTCATCGGCCCTTTTATCAACGCTAGTGCAGTCTTACTGGGTGGCGTTCTCGGCGCACTGCTCAGCCAACGCTTACCGGAACGTATCCGCGTCTCCATGACATCTATTTTTGGTCTGGCATCGCTGGGGATTGGTATTTTACTGGTTGTGAAATGCGCCAACCTTCCAGCGATGGTTTTAGCTACGCTACTTGGCGCTCTAATTGGCGAAATTTGTTTGCTGGAGAAAGGTGTCAATACAGCAGTCGCCAAAGCACAAAATCTGTTTCGTCACTCACGTAAGAAGCCAGCGCATGAATCTTTTATTCAGAATTATGTCGCGATTATTGTCCTGTTTTGCGCCAGCGGCACCGGGATCTTCGGGGCGATGAACGAAGGGATGACCGGCGATCCGAGTATTTTAATCGCCAAGTCATTTCTTGATTTCTTTACGGCGATGATCTTCGCCTGCTCGCTGGGTATTGCGGTGTCGGTAATTAGTATCCCATTACTGATCATCCAGTTAACGCTGGCGTGGGCTGCCGCGCTGATATTACCGCTGACCACACCGTCGATGATGGCAGACTTCAGCGCCGTAGGCGGTTTATTGCTGCTGGCAACCGGATTACGCATCTGTGGCATTAAAATGTTCCCGGTGGTCAACATGCTTCCAGCACTCCTTCTGGCAATGCCGCTTTCCGCCGCCTGGACCGCCTGGTTTGCCTGACAATGCGTGCAATAGCGGCAAAGTGATGATAGATTGTGCAGTCTGCAGTAAATTGAAGAAATTTGATTGACGAGACGAGGCGAATCAGGTTTAATGCGCCCCGTTGCCCGGATAGCTCAGTCGGTAGAGCAGGGGATTGAAA
>OAWD01001181.1_pt1 | contig 12083 bp, 6 predicted proteins | sample 1495361 | NCBI WGS metagenome assembly OAWD01 (sample SAMEA2580130, study PRJEB22360) | human gut metagenome | biome: human gut; feature: human-associated habitat; material: faeces | place: Denmark | collected 2008/2010 | reverse complement strand
CGCGGTTTCCGGACCGAACTTGAGCAGGGAGATCGCCGACCGTCAGCCGGCCGCCACGGTCGTCGCCTGCGAGAATCTGGACAATGCGCGCAAGGTGGCGTCCGCCTGCACGACCAGTTACTTCAAGGCGTTCATCACTTCCGACGTGATCGGACTGGAGATGTGCGGGTCGTTGAAGAACGTCGTCGCGCTCGCAGTCGGCATGGCCCGTGGAGCCGGATACGGCGAGAACACCGCCGCGATGATCGAGACGCGTGGACTGGCGGAGCTGACCGCGCTTGGCAAGGCCGCAGGTGCCGATCCGAAGACGTTCGCCGGTCTCGCCGGCGTGGGCGATCTGACCGCCACCTGCGGCTCGCCCCTGAGCCGCAATTACACGTTCGGCGCGAATCTGGGCAAGGGCCTGAGCGTCGAGGAGGCCACGAAGGTGAGCAACGGCGTCGCCGAGGGCGTGCCGACCACCGACGCCGTGGTCGCGCTCGGCGACGAGCTCGACGTGCCGACTCCGCTCGCCTACGCGATGAGCCGCGTGCTGAACGAAGGCATATCCTGCCAGCAGATGCTCTCCGAACTACTCGGCACCGAGATCACCGAGGAGTAGGCTGCATTAACCACCCCCAGTCTCGCTGCGCTCGACAGCCCCCGTCAGCGGGGGCGTTAGCATATGCCCCGCAGCGAGACGGGGTGGTTCGCGCCATCGGCAAAGCTAATCTCACCGGTGCCCACCCTGCTGAGTTTGGCGGGTTTTGCAAGAGGCGAATTGTTACGGGGCGGTGCGCCATCGCACGTATTAGGCTATGACCCAGTATGTGCAAAACATGGCATGGGAGGAAAACATGGCTGAAACGGCCAAGATTCGCGTTGTGGTGATGTATGGCGGCAAGGCCGACGAGCATTCGATTTCCTGCATTTCGACTGCCGGCGTGCTGCGTGCGCTTGACACCGACCGGTTCGAGCCGGTGCCGGTGGGCATCACCAAGCAGGGCCAGTGGATCGTGGACGGCGAGGACCCGCGCGGATGGGATATGGCCGACGGTCTGCCGGTCGTCGAGAAGACTCCCGGCTCGCGCGACGTCGTGCTGGACGTGGCGCTCGGGCAGGATGGCTTCTTCGCCCGCAATGACGACGGCACGCTGAGCTCGCTGGGGCACGTTGACGCGGTGCTGCCGGTTCTGCACGGCCCGTATGGCGAGGACGGCACGATTCAGGGTCTGCTGGAGATGATGGATGTGCCGTACGTCGGTTGCGGCGTGCTCGCGTCCGCCGCGTGCATGGACAAGCATTACACGAAGGTGCTGCTGGCCGCCGCCGGCATTCCGGTCGCTCCCGGCATCACCGTGGACGCGCGCGGCTTCGACGCGGCGTCGCGGTTCGCCGCTGATGCCGATGGTCTGCTCGCTCAGGTCGAGGAGACCGGACTGGCGTACCCGCTGTTCGTCAAGCCGTCCCGCGCCGGATCGAGCTTCGGTGTGACCAAGGTGGAGCATGCCGGTGACGCCGCCGAGCTGGCCGCCGCCGTGTTCGAGGCGAGCCATCATGATTGGCGAATCCTGATCGAACAGGGCATCGACGCGCGTGAGATCGAGTGCGCGGTGCTGTGCCCGAAGGCCGGCAGTGAGCCGCAGGCCAGCTGGCCGGGCGAGATCGTGCTCGACAAGCGCAACAGCGGCGGCGACCAGTTCTACGACTTCGACAGCAAGTACATGGATTCGTCGGCGAGCCATGTGGAGGTGCCGGCGAATCTGCCTCAGGAGACTCTGCAGCAGGTGCGCGAGACCGCGATCAAGGCGTTCAAGGCGGTGGATGGCGCCGGCCTGAGCCGCGTGGACACGTTCGTGACGCCGGACGGCGAGGTGATGGTCAATGAGATCAACACGATGCCCGGTTTCACGCCGATCTCCATGTATCCGAAGGCATGGGAGGCGACCGGCATCGGCTATACCGAGCTGATCACCAAGCTGATCGACGGCGTGCTGCGCTAGAAACCGACGGCACGGTTAGGAGGAACACTATGGGAAAACATGTTGGCGGCAAGCTGGTGCTTGCCGGAGCCGTAGCCGCGGGCGCCGCGGTCTGGGCCATCAAGCCGCGTTCGTTCAGCGACAAGCAGCGTCATTTCGTGCCGTCGGTTCCGGACGTATGGTATGCGCATCGTGGCCTGCATGACGCGGGATCGGGACTGACGCCGGAGTATGCGGCGCACAGCGGCGAGTATGTGGCGCTGGCGCGTCGCTGCGCATTGTGCGCGGGATACGGGACAGCTGACTTCAGCGGCTCTATCGCCCCGGAGAATTCGCTGGCTGCGTTCGCCGCCGCCTGTGAGGCCGGATTCGGCATCGAATTGGACGTGCAGCTCACCAAGGACGGCCGCGTGGTGGTCGTGCATGACGATAACCTGTTGCGCGTGGCCGGAGATCCGCGCAAGATCGCCGACCTGACGTATGAGGAGCTGTCGCGCATCCCGCTGTTCCCTGCGCCCGCGAAGCCGGGGGATGCCGAGGCGGCGCCCGTCGCCGACCCGGTGGCCGCCGCACAGTTCGCTCCGCAGGGCTACTACCAGCACGTGCCGCTGTTCGTCGACGTGCTGCGCGTGATCGCGGGACGTGTACCGGTGATCGTGGAGTACAAGTTCACCGACAACGCCGCGTGGGGCGAGCGGGCGGACGAGCTGATGGAGAAGGGCGACCAACTGCTGCAGGCGTATGACGGCCCGTATGTGATCGAGTCGTTCCATCCGGGCGCGGTCAACTGGTACAAGGAGCACCGTCCGGGGGTGTGCCGCGGCCAGTTGGCAGAGCCGGCGTCGCTCACCGGTACCGGGGCCAAGGAGTGGCTGGCCGGGCTGTTGGCGTTCGATTGGATCTCCCGTCCGGACTTCGTGGCGTTCGACTGGCATGGCGGCCCCTCTCCGCAGCTGCGGGCCGCACGCTGGATGGGCGCGATACCGGTGTCGTGGACGGTTCGCAGCGCGGACGAACTCGCCGAATGCGACCAGTATTTCGACCGCCACATCTTCGAGTCGTTCGTTCCGGATAGCAAATAGTCCTTTTATATAGTGTGTGCCCCCGTCGCGAAGCGACTGGGGGCATTAGCGTCCGTAAGTGCGCGCCGAAACGACAAGTGCGCGCACTTACGGACGCAAACAGACCCATTTGCGTCCGTAAGTGCGCAGGATCGTCGTTTCGGCGCGAACATATGAACGCAAATCACCTCCAGTGAGCATCGCATCGGCCAGTTGGCTCTTCCAGCGCTCCAATAAGTAAGGTAAGTTAACAAATAGCGGAAAACTTCCGCGAGACAGTGTTGTCGCGACGGGGAAAAATCACTGTTCTTTGAGGGGATTTGCACAGGTTTTTTCACGCATACCCATTGGTATATGGCGAAAATTTCTATTTTCCTTGGAAATTAATAATGTTAACAACACACGTTCTTGTATTTTTGTTAAGACTGTTATCATAGAAAACTGAGACGCGCGTGTCGGGCTTCCGTCATGCGTATCCGCTCAAGGTTAAGCCTTAGTACTCCATGATGAAGGTAAGGAAATATGAGAAAACGAGTGGTTTCAGTGGCCCTTGCGGTTGCACTCGCTGTCGCCCCACTGGGGGTGGGCAGCACAGCGTCCGCCGCGCCGCTTTCTGCAAGTGATTTGCAGACTCTCACGCTCCGTTCAGCGGCTAGCTTCAATGACGCGAACGCCAACGATGTCGCCACCGTCGCGGACGATGCTGCCGTGAACGGCTGGACGATTGACCGCAACACCGCCAAAGGCGGCGAAATTCTTGCAGCCGGCACTGGCGATTATGCGGGATGGACTCATTTCAAGTCCACCTCCGCCAACGGCAATGCCACCAGCAGCAGTGGCTATCCGGCTGTCGCCATTAGCGGCAAGACGATTGACCTGACTCGGGCTGGAGAGTTCTCCATCAAGGTCAAGTCCCCGCAGGCTGGTTCCGCGAACCGTTTCGGCTTCTACCTCGGCTACAAGGATCCGGGCAACGCCCTGTTCCTGGGCTATGACAAGGGGGGCTGGTTCTGGCAGAAGTATGTCGGCGGCAATGGCGATTGGTACAACGGCACACGTGTCGCTGCCCCTGCCGCGAACGCTGAAATCACCGTCAACGTCTCCTGGACTGCCGCCAAGGTTGCCACGCTGACTATTGACGGACAGAAGGCGTTCGATGTGGATTACTCCTCGATGACCGCGCTGACCGACAAGCTCGCCATGAAGGCCGGCTCTTACTCCGGCACCAGCGAAGTCACTGATGTCTACTTCAAAAACTTCACCGTGGGTGAAGTCGCCAAGCACAACGTGACCGGCAAGGTCGTCGACGCCAGCGGCGCCGCCATCGCCGGCGCCGAAGTCGTCACCGGCAAGAACTCCGCCACCACCGCGGCGGACGGCACCTTCACCCTCACCGGCCTCGCCGCCGGCGACTACACGCTGACCGTGTCCGCCGAAGGCTACGATGACGCCACCAAGACCGTCACCGTCGCCGATGGCAATGCCTCAGTCGGCAACATCACGCTGAACAAGTCGGCCGAAGTCGCCACTGAGACGCTCTCCACCGCCGCCATGGACGTGCGCGTGAAGAAGAACTTCCCGTCCGTGTACGACTACACGATGAAGAAGCTCGGCGGCAAGATCATGTACGGCCAGCCGAAGGACGTGCGCGTCATCACCATCAACGGCACCGACGTGACGCTGAAGGACTCCGACGTGACCTTCAAGAAGGTCAGCGCGACCGAGGCCCAGTACACGCTGAACGTCAAGAGCGGCGACAAGATCAACGCGGTCGTCGCCGTGCAGATCAAGGTCGTCGACAATACGCTCAAGCTCAACGTCACCAAGATCGTGAACAAGGCGGATGACGCCAAGACCGAGGCCGAGGAGAACCCGGTCCAGACGATTGCGTTCCCGAACCAGAGCCTCATCTCCGTGCGCTCCGGTCAGGACGGTGCCCAGTTCACCGGCGCCCGCATGTCGTCCGACACTGCCAGGCCCGGTGACACCAACTTCGGCATCACCGCCAACACCACGGTCAGCAATGCGAACGACTACACCTACGGCTTCGTCTCGGGCAATGGCCTGAGCGCCGGCCTGTGGTCCAACTCCGAGCACGACGGCACCACCGTCGGCAACACCGTCGCCGGCGGTGCGAGGAACACCCGCGTGCTCACCTCCACCCAGAAGGTCGGCAAGGCCACCTCCTTCGGTCTGGGCACTGCGCCGTGGTACTACCACCGCGTCGTGACCGACACGAAGAAGCGCACCTACACCGTCGAAGAGACCGACATGCCGAAGATGGCCGTCGCCATCGCCGGCGACGAGAACGAGGACGGCACGGTCAACTGGGAAGATGGCGCGATCGCATACCGCGACATCATGAACAACCCATACAAGTCCGAGGAAGTGCCCGAGCTGGTCGCATGGCGCATCGCCATGAACTTCGGCTCCCAGGCGCAGAACCCGTTCCTGACCACGCTTGACAACGTCAAGAAGGTCGCCCTCAACACCGACGGCCTCGGCCAGTCCGTGCTGCTCAAGGGCTACGGCAACGAAGGCCACGACTCCGGCCATCCGGACTACGGCGACATCAACACCCGCGCCGGCGGCGCCGCGGACATGAACACCCTGATGGAGAAGGGCACCAAGTACGGCGCCCGCTTCGGCGTGCACGTCAACGCGTCCGAAATGTACCCGGAAGCCAAGGCCTTCAGCGAGGACATGGTGCGTCGCAACTCCAGTGGCGGCCTGAGCTACGGCTGGAACTGGTTGGATCAGGGCGTCGGCATCGACGGCATCTACGATCTCGCCTCCGGCATGCGCAAGTCCCGCTTCGCTGACCTCAAGAGCAAGGTCGGCGACAACATGGACTTCATCTACCTCGACGTGTGGGGCAACAACACCTCCGGCGCCGAGGACTCGTGGGAAACCCGCAAGATGAGCCAAATGATCAACCAGAACGGCTGGCGTATGACCACCGAATGGGGCGCCGGCAACGAGTATGACGCAACCTTCCAGCACTGGGCCGCCGACCTTACCTACGGTGGTTCCGCCATGAAGGGCGAGAATTCTCAGGTCATGCGCTTCCTGCGCAACCACCAGAAGGACAGCTGGGTCGGCGACTACCCGTCGTACGGCCAGGCCGCGAACGCCCCGCTGCTCGGCGGCTACAGCATGAAGGACTTCGAAGGCTGGCAGGGACGCAACGACTACGCCGCGTACATCAGGAACCTGTACACGCACGACGTGTCCACCAAGTTCATCCAGCACTTCAAGGTCGTCCGCTGGGTCAACAGCCCGCTCGACGCCACCTCCGTGAAGGATGCCTCCGTCAACAACGGCAACGAGCAGATCACGCTGAAGGACGACCACGGCAACGTCGTCGTCCTGTCCCGTGGCTCCAACGACACCAACAACACCGCGTACCGCAACCGCACCATCACGCTCAACGGCATCACCGTGGCGTCCGGCGCGGTCTCCCCGGGCAACAGCAACACCGTCAAGGGCACTGAGTCCTACCTGCTGCCGTGGCTGTGGGACGTGAACACCGGCAAGCTCGTCAAGTCCTCCGATGAGAAGCTGTACCACTGGAATACCCAGGGCGGCACCACCGAGTGGACCCTGCCGAAGGATTGGCAGAACCTCGCCTCCGTCAAGGTGTACCAGCTCACCGACCAGGGCAAGACCAACGAGAAGACCGTCGCCGTCTCCGGCGGCAAGATCTCGCTGACCGCCGAGGCCGAGACCCCGTACGTCGTGACCAAGGGCTCCGAGAAGCAGATCTCCGTCAAGTGGAGCGAAGGCATGCACGTCGTGGACGCCGGCTTCAACGGCGGCCAGAACACCCTCAAGGACAACTGGGCCGTCTCCGGCACCGGCAAGGCCGAGGTCGAAGGCACCAACAACGCCATGCTGCGCCTGACCGGTGACGTGAAGGTCTCCCAGAAGCTCACCGACCTGACCGCGGGCAAGCGTTACGCGATCTACGTGGGCGTGGACAACCGCACCAACTCCCCGGCCAAGATCACCGTGACCAACGGCACCAAGGTCCTCGCCACCAACGAGACCGGCAAGTCGATCGCCAAGAACTACATCAAGGCGTACGGTCACAACACGTACTCGAACACTGAAGGCGGCAGCAGCTACTTCCAGAACATGTACGTGTGGTTCGTGGCTCCGGAAAGCGGCGACGTCAAGGTGACGCTCTCGCACTCCGGCGCATGCGACAACACCGACCATGTGTACTTCGATGACGTGCGCGTGCTTGAGAACGGTTACAAGGGCCTGACGCTCAACGCTGACGGCACCCTGAAGACGCTCACCAACGACTTCGAGGACAATGCTCAGGGCATCTGGCCGTTCGTGGTCTCCGGCTCCGAAGGCGTCGAGGACAACCGTATCCACCTGTCCGAGCTGCATGACCCGTTCACGCAGGCCGGCTGGGATGTCAAGAAGATGGACGACGTGCTCGACGGCAAGTGGTCCGTCAAGGCCAACGGCCTGATCCAGAAGGGCACGCTGATCTACCAGACGATCCCGCAGAACGTCAAGCTGGAACCGGGCGAGACCTACAAGGTGTCGTTCAAGTACCAGTCCGGCTCCGACGACATCTACGCCATCGCCACCGGTGACGGCGAGTACAACGCCAGCACCGTCAAGCTCACCAACCTGAAGAAGGCCCTGGGCGAGGACGGCACGGCCGAGTTCGAGATCACCGGTTCCATCACCGGCGACAGCTGGTTCGGCATCTACTCGACCTCCACCGCTCCCGACCTGCAGAACACGTCCAGTAACGCCGCCGACTTCGGTGGCTACAAGGACTTCGTCCTCGATGACCTGAAGGTCGAGCACGTGGCATCCGCCGAGCACACCAAGGCCGACGCCGAGGCGAAGCTCAAGGAAGTCAAGGACACCTACGACGGCAAGAGCGGCGACTACTCCGCCGAAGTCTGGACCACGTACGTGAACACGGTGGCCGAGATCGAGGCGCTCATCGCCAAGGATAAGCCCGACTACACCACCGCCTACAACAAGGCTGTGGCGCTGGCCGAGTACATGAAGAACGCACCGGGCGACGACTCGAACGATGCGTACGACGTGGCGACCGACGCCTACACCGTCGAGGCGGGCAGCCAGCAGGCACTGTCGGGCGGCAATGAGGGCCCGGCAAGCCTCGCCCAGGACGGCAATGCCGGCACTCACTGGCACACCTCCTGGAGCGCCAACGCAGTGTCCGCCGGTACCGCCTGGTATCAGTTCAACCTGAACGAGCCGACGACCATCGACGGTCTGCGTTACATGGCCCGCAGTGGCGGCGCGAACGCGAACGGCAAGATCAAGAAGTACAAGATTACGCTGACGCTGTCCGACGGCACTACCAAGGACGTCGTCACCAATGGCACGTTCACCACGACCAGCGGTGTCTGGCAGAAGGTCAAGTTCGACGCGGTCAAGAACGTCACCAAGGTGCGCATCACCGCTCTCGAAACCGCGGGACAGTCCGCGGGCGAGGTGAACACGTACGCCTCCGCTGCCGAGCTGCGTGTCACCACGGTTCGCGACGTGCCGAGCACCGAGGTCAAGGTCAACAAGTGCGATCTGCAGAACCTGTACGATGACGCTTCCGCCCTGACCGAGGCCACCTACACCGCCGACACCTGGAAGGTGCTCGTCGCCAAGCGCGACGCCGCCAAGAAGGTGCTGGACGACGAGAACGCCACCGCGCACGACGTGGCTCTCGCCTACCAGAACCTGAAGGATGCCATCGCCGCCCTGGAAGAGCGCGTGGACACCTCCAAGCTCGCCGGCCTGGTCGCCGATGCCGAGAAGCTCAAGGAATCCGCGTACACCAAGGATTCGTGGGCCGCGTTCAAGAAGGCTCTGGATGCCGCCAAGGCCGTCCTGAACAATGCGAACGCCACCAAGGCTGACGTCGATGCCGCGTACAACGCGCTGAACGCCGCGATGAAGGCCCTGAAGCCCGCCTCCTCCAAGCCGACTCCGAACCCGGAGACGACCGACAAGAGCAAGTTGCAGGCCACCATCGATCAGGCCAAGGCCTTGGATCTGAGCGGTTACACGAAGAAGTCCGCCCAGGCCGTGCGTGACGCCCTCGCCAAGGCCCAGAGCGTCCTCGCCGATGACAACGCCACCCAGGCTGACATCGACGCCGCGCAGAAGGCCCTCGCCGACGCGATCGCCGCACTGGAGAAGGCCGATGCCAACGGCAACGCCATCTCCAAGACGGGTGCGAACATCGCCGTCATCGGCATGGCCGGCATGATGCTGGTCGCCGCCGCTGGCGCGGTGTTCATCGCCCGCAAGCGCGCCGAGTGATATAAGTAAATAGAAATAGGGAGGTCGCCCTGTGGCGGCCTCCCTTTTTTGTGTTCAAACCGTTATGGATGGCCAGGACCGCGTCATTCTGCCCCCGTCAGCGGGGGGCAAATATGTAGTCCCTTGTGTTATATTTCAGGCGTAGATGTTTCTCGGGCGCATGTCCTCCGGCAGGCCCTCCAGCAGTGTCGCCATGGAGCCTTCCTCGAAGACGGAGCGGATGCCTGCGGCCAGCAGCGGCGCCACCGACAGCACGGTCATGTTATCCAGGCGCTTCTCCTGCGGCACTGGCACAGTGTCCATCAGGATGATTTCGCGGGCGCCGCAATTGCGCAAGCGCTCCACGGCCGGGCCAGACAGCAGACCATGCGTGGCGACCAGAGTCACCGAGGCAGCGCCGGAGTTGCGCAGCGTGCGCACGGCCTCGCAGATTGTGCCGGCGGTGTCGATCATGTCGTCCACCACCACGCAGTCGCGCCCCTGCACGTCGCCGATGATGCCATGCGCTTCGGCATGGTTCGGGCGTGTGATGTCGCGAGTCTTGTGGATGAACGCGAGCGGGAGCCCGCCCAGCTTGGCGGCCCACTGCTCGGAAACCTTGATGCGGCCGGCGTCGGGGGAGACGATCGTCGCCTTGTCCATAGGCACGTGGCTGCGCACGTAGTCGATCAGCACGGGCATGGCGGTCAAATGGTCGACCGGGCCGTCGAAGAAGCCCTGCTCCTGCGCGGCATGCAGGTCGACGGTGACCAGACGGTTCGCCCCCGCGGTGCGGAACAGGTCGAACATCAGGCGTGCGGTGATCGGCTCGCGGCCCTGATGTTTCTTGTCCTGACGGGAGTAGCCGAGGAACGGTGCCACGACGGTGATGGACTTGGCGGAGGCGCGCTTGAGGGCGTCGATCATCAGCAGTTGCTCCATCACCCACTTGTTGATCGGGTTGGTGTGGCACTGCAGCACGAACACGTCGGCGCCTCGAACCGGCTCCGCGAACCGCACATACATCTCACCGTTGGCGAAGTCGTATGCGGTGGTGGGCAGCACGTTGATGCCGAGATATTGAGCCACTTCATTGGCAAGCTCAGGGTATGCGCGGCCCGTCACCAAGGCCAGTCGCTTATCGGGTGTGCCCTCAAGGATCGCCGACATGTTTTTCCGCTCTTTCCGTCGATAGTTTCGTTACCGTTCACCGTGGTGATACGTTGCCGTACACAAACCTTATCCAATATACAAGAACCCGCCGTCCCAAGAGGAACGGCGGGTTGCGATGCTCACGGATTCTTCCACTTACGGCACGGTGCGCGCAGCAGGTGCCCCGTGCCGGGCGAAATCATTCCGATCAGTCGTCGTCCAGCGTGATGTCCAGCTTGTCGCCGTCCAGCGTGAACTGCCCGCTGATGCTGAAGCTGGTGGAACTGTCCGTCGGCTCCCAGGAGTCGTCATAGTTCTTGTACTCGTACGCCACCTTGGCTTCGCCGCCGTACACGTAGAAGCTTCCCGAGTCGATGCTGAGGTCATCAGTGGTGACGGTCGGGTATTCGGTGATGTTCCACGCGATGTTGCGGTAGTCGTCATCGGAACCGTACATGCTGAACGGGCAGCCTTCAGGCTGTGCATCCGTGGACTTGGCGCAGGTATCCAGCTTGTCCTTGATCTTCGCGTTGATCTCGTCTGCCAGAGCGTCGGTCGGCTCGGCAGAGATCGAGGCGGAGGATTCGAAGGAGGTGGTCAGCGTCGTCGAATCCGCGGTCAGATACTTCGACGTGACCGGTTCCACCGTGTACGAGCCCGGATACACCTTGAAGGTGTAGGTGCCGGAATCGGATGCTGTGGCGTTCTTTGCGCCGACCTTGACACCGTTGACGGTGAAGTTGGTGATGGCCGGTGACGCGTAGACGGAGATCTCCTTGACCAGCGGCGTCGTGATGTTCCAGTTCTTGAAGATCAGGAACTTGGATCCGTTCGGCGCGACCGTCAGAATGTCGGTCATGGACTTGCCGCCCAGCGTGTACGAGATCCGCATCGTGCGGGAGCCGTCCGCGTTGTCGGTGGCGGAGATGATGCGCTGGTTGCTGATCGTGGTCTTGTCGCCCTTGGAAGCCGCATTGGTGAGCAGCGTGCGCTTGCCGTTGGCGACCTGCGGGTCGGAGATGCCGTTGGCCTTGTCATAGTCGCCGGACGCGATGGCCGACAGGTAGCTCTTCACGGTGTTATCGGCGCTGAACACGGTGGAGTTGACCACTGCGTAAGCGATACCGAGCAGGGCAAGCACGCCGACGATGGCGCTGATGATGATGGCCAGCTTCTTCTGCTGCGGGGTCATGGCCTTGGCTGCAGCCGGGGCGGCGGGAGCAGCCACCGGAACGGGGGCGACAGGTGCAGCTGCAGGAGCGGCAGGAGCGCCGGCAGGAACTTGGACAGTCGGGGCACCACCTTGGGCCTGAAAGGCCGCGGCGTCGGTGCCGGCAGCGGGAACCCCCTGAACCGGAGCACCGGGAACCGGGGCGCCCTGAACGGGAACGCCCTGAACGGGAACGCCCTGAACGGGAACGCCAGCTGCGGGCGCGGTCGGCGCTCCGGTGCCGGCGCCAGGCTGTCCGCCGAAGGACTGCTGCGGGCCGGTGTAGCCGACGGCCGCGGCGACCTGTGACGGGAAGCGACCAAAGTGCGCTCCGCATGCCGCCGCATACGCGGTGACCTCGGCGGGGGGGGGGGGGGCGGGGCCGGCCCCGCGGCCCGCAAC
>OAWD01001178.1_pt1 | contig 12104 bp, 5 predicted proteins | sample 1495361 | NCBI WGS metagenome assembly OAWD01 (sample SAMEA2580130, study PRJEB22360) | human gut metagenome | biome: human gut; feature: human-associated habitat; material: faeces | place: Denmark | collected 2008/2010 | reverse complement strand
CCGTCAGCCGCTGGTGCTCGTCCACGCATCGGCGGGCCCAGCGGAAGGTGCGCTCCACCGAGTCCTCCTGGTAGGAGCGGGTGTTCATCAGCGTGGTGAGTTCGTCGAACGCGAACATGATGTCTGCGCCGATTTTGTGCTGGATGCCCATCGAAATCTCAGCGGAGAAACGATGTGCGTCACCATTCAAAGGCGACTTGAACGTCACGCCGTCCTCGTCCACCCAGGCCATGCGCTCCTTGCCCTTGGCGATGATGTCGTCCGACTTCATGCCGGTCACGTCCATTGCCAGCGTCTTCTTGAAGCCGACGCCCAGCGACATCACTTGGAAACCGCCAGAATCGGTGAACGTGGGCCCATCCCAGTTCATGAAACGCGCCAAGCCGCCGGCCGCGTCCAGCACGTCCTCGCCCGGGCGCTCGAACAGGTGGAAGGCGTTGGCCAGCAGGCACTGTGCGCCTAGATCCTTCATCTGCTCGGGCAACACGGCCTTCATCGCGGCTTGCGTGCCCACCGGCACGAAGGCAGGCGTGCGAATATCGCCGTGGGGCGTGTGAATGATGCCGGTGCGGCCGTATCGGGCACCGTCTCGCCCAAGCCCGCTGGCCGTGGATGGCAGGCGGGTGATCGTTTCGAAATGGAAGGCGCTGCGGTCGCCGGGCTGTCCGGGCTGTGCGCCCAACGGATGTTCAAGAAGGCTGATCGTCATATGTTCACTTTAGGCAGAAGGGCCAGAAAAGGGCCGGAAATTGTGAAGAACTCGGTTTCGAGGGGCGGATTTCGCCGCTCCCGAACGTCTACTTCCGCTTCAAGGGGCTCCCGGTCAAGTAGGCCGGCTGCAAAAATGGCGGAATGGCGTTAAATGAGGGCCCTTGATACTCGGAATTGACCGCGCGAACAGCCCCTTGAAGTGCAAGTAGATGTTCCCGAAACAGGAAATCAGCCCCTCGAAGCCGAGATGCCCATAAGACTCTGCGATGATTACGCATAGACTTTCAATCAACGTTCAGAAAACCTCCAGATTGACTGCCTTTACTACTGAGGTAGCACACGAGAAGTGGCAATGGGCAAGTGCCCGAATAGCCGCCGAACAGACGTGATAGGAATTTAGGAAAAGGAGCAGCAATGGCTGACGAATTTAACCCGCAGGGCGTCGACCAGACCCCGCGGAATAACGAAAACCCCAATAGTACTGCCGATACCGGCAACGCCGAGCCGAAGAACCCGTTTGTGGGTGGCGACTCGGTTGATGCCGGCAACGCCAGCGATTCCAGCGAGCAGCAAGCCCCGGTTTCCTCGGCCGCCCTCGCTGCCGATCAGCAGCCTACGCAAGCCGCTACCGACACTGCCGCCACCGAGCCCATCCCGGACTACGCCTCCGCCAAGGGCGAGAGCACGGTGGTCTCCTCCTCGCCGGCTTCTCCGGCAGCACCGGCCGCAGGCCAGACCTCGGCCACAACTCCGCTGTATCGTCCGGCCCCGGAATATGGCGCTTATGGTCCGACCCCGACTCAGGCACAGGGCCAGCAGGGCGGCCAGGCCGGCAGCAATGCCCAGCCCACGCAGCAATTCCCGTTCGGTCAGCCTGCACAGCAAACCCCACAGGGCCAGCAGGGCAACCGCAATCCCTACTACACCAATAACCCGCAGCCGCAGGGCAACGGCAATCCGTTCAATCCGCCCACGCAGCCGCAGCAGAACATCGGCAACCCATTCGCCAGCCAGTCCGGCCAGAATGGCCAGAATGACCAGCAGCCCCAGCAGGGCGGTCTGTTCGGTTTCGGCACTCCCGGTACCGGTACGCCGAACGGTCAAGGTCCGACCCAGCCGGGACAGCCCGGTCAGCCCGGCCCCGCCAAGCAGGGCATGTCCAAGACGGCGAGCAACATCCTCATCGCCGTGGTCGCCGCCGTTCTGGCTGCGGCCCTCTGCCTGGGCCTCGGTTACGGTGCCCTCACCAGCGGCCTGATCACCTTGCCGACCAGCAATTCGCTGTCCAACGTCAGCTCGAATAAGTCCGGCTCCGGGTCCGCCACCGCCAAGAGCGGCGAAGCCCCCGACTGGCAGACCGTCGCCAGCGATGTCTCCGGCTCCGTGGTCTCCATCCAGACCGCGTTGAGCAACGGCACCGCCAAGGGCTCCGGCGCCATCATCGACACCGAAGGCCACATCATCACCAACAACCACGTGATCTCCGGCGCCCAGCAGATTCAGGTGACGCTTGCCAACGGCAACATGTATTCCGCCACGCTCGTCGGCACCGACACCACCACCGATCTTGCGGTCATCAAGCTCGACAACCCGCCGAGCGACCTCAAGGCCGTGAAATTCGCCGATTCCGACAAGCTCGCCGTCGGCGAGAACGTGATGGCCATCGGCAACCCGCTCGGCTACGACGACACCGCCACCACCGGCATCGTCTCCGCCCTGAACCGCCCGGTGACCGTGACCGACGATAACAACAACGAGATCGTCACCAACGCCGTCCAGATCGACGCGGCCATCAACCCCGGCAACTCCGGCGGCCCGACCTTCAACGCGGCCGGCCAGGTGATCGGTATCAACTCGTCCATCGCCTCGACCGCCACCTCATCCGACTCCGCGGGTTCGATCGGCATCGGCTTCGCCATCCCGTCCAACCTCGTCAAGCGTGTGGCCGACGAAATCATCAAGGACGGCAAGGTCAAGCACGTTGCCCTCGGCGTGGTCATCAAGTCCGACACGGTTGAAGCCGACGGTGTGACCCGCGGCGGCGCGACCATCACCAAGTCGAGCGCCACCGGCAGCGCGGTCGTCTCCGGCGGCCCGGCCGACAAGGCCGGTCTCAAGGAGGGCGACACCATCGTGGCCTTCAACGGCAACGCGGTGAACAACAACTACTCGCTGCTTGGTTACGTTCGTGCCGCGGCTTTGGGAGACAAGGTGACGCTGACCATCGTGCGCGACGGCAAGACCATGGATGTGGACGTGACGCTCGATCAGGAGGAGTCGTCGGTGAACGGCTCGTCCAGCTCCGATTCCAACGGCAACAGCCAGAATAAGCAGAACAACCAGAATGGCAATGGCCAGAACGGTTACGGTAACGGTAACGGCAATGGCAACAGCGATGGAGGCACCGGTGACGGCGGCGGCTTCTCCGACCCATTCGGCCTGTGGTAAAGCCGACTCGACAACGTCACACGGTGTTGAGCGGTAACCGCTGAACACCGTGTCGGACAAGCAAAGGCCCGTGACAGTGAGCAAACTCCTGCCACGGGCCTTTCGTATGCGCGATTGTGCCCCGCGCCCATGCCGCCAACGTAGTTTCGATATCCGGCATGTCGCGCAACGCTCGTTGATAGGGTAGGCCAAGCACTGAGTTCGGGCGACGTCCCGAACACAGCGCATAATTCAATACAAAACTGAACATTTCTTTACGCCGTGTATCGGAAGGTCGCGCGGGAGCCGAGCAAAGCGAAGCCCCAGGCAAAGCCGCCGGTGGGTTAACAAGGCGTGACCGCAGCGCCGATTGCGCGGGCCACGCTTGCCGTACCGCAATCGACTCCGTATACGAGCGTAAGGAGCAATGATGGGCGCACTCATCAGATTCTTCACCAAAATTCTCGACATCTGCAAGCTTGTGCCGATGCTTCCGGTCGTCGTCATCGCCGCAATTCCGCTGGCTTTACTGGGCGATTGGCGTCCGTGGGGCAATGCGATGGCGATTCCGGTACTTGGCAATCCGGGCTTCGGCCAGTGGCTGGTTATCGCATTGGTGCTGATTATCGTGATTGACACTGTGCGCGGCATGATTGACGATTTGCGTCATGGGCAGGTTGGAGTCGATGTGCTGGCCGTGGTCGCGATCCTCTCCACCGTGGCCGTCGCCGAATACTGGGCAAGTTGGGCGGTGACGCTGATGATCACGTCCGGCGAGGCCATTGAGGAATACGCTCAAGCCAAGGCCGAGCGCAGCCTGACCGCGCTGATGGAGGCCGCGCCGCAAACCGCGCACGTCGTCAACCTGCCTGGCGTGGGGCGTGGGTTTGCTGCCGATAAGGGCGATTCGTCCGATGGCTTCCGGCGTGTGGGCTTGGCATCGGCTGCCGCCGCCGCGCACCGCTTCGACACGGTGCCGGTCGAGCAGGTGCAGCTGGGCGACGTACTCATGGTGTTGCCGGGCGAAACTGTGCCGGTTGACGGCGAGCTGCTGTCCGGCACGGCCACGCTCGACCTGAGCAATATCAACGGTGAGCCGGTGCCGCGTGAAGTGTTCGCCGGCGCCCGCGTGATGTCCGGCGCGGTGAACGGCTCGACTGCATTGACCATGCGTGCCACCCAGGTGGCCGCCGATTCGCAGTACCAGCGCATCCTCGAGCTCGTGGCCTCCGCGCAGGAGTCGCGCCCGGCCGTGGTAAAAACCGCCGACCGCTTGGCTGTGCCCTTTACCGTGCTCTCGCTGATGATTGCCGGCATCGCATGGGCGATGTCCGGGGTGCCGACGCGATTCGCCCAGGTGCTGGTGCTGGCCACGCCCTGCCCGCTGCTCATCGCCGCACCGGTGGCGTACATCGCCGGAACCGGACGCCTCGCCGCAGCCGGCGTGCTTATCAAAGCGCAGGACGTGCTGGAAAACCTTGGCCGCGTCACGCAGGTGTTCTTCGACAAGACCGGTACGCTCACCGTCAAGCAGCCGCAGGTCGTGCGCGTCGAGATGCTGCCCGGTGCCGCAACCCGTCTCAACGAAGACCATGTGCTGATGATGGCCGGCGCGGTGGAAAGCTACTCGGTGCACATCCTGTCCAAAGGCATTGCCAAGGCCGGCGCGGAGGCGCTGGCCCGACTGCGCCAGCGGTTCGAGGATGGCCAGCGCCTGTGCCCAGAGCCGGAGGCCAGCTGGCCTGGCCATGGCCGGGAGTATCCGGTCGTCAAGAACATCAATGAAGACGCCGGCAAGGGCGTTTCCGGCGAGGTGAACGGACACGCGGTGCGCGTTGGCCGGCTGTCTTTCGCGGCTGCTGGGGAGGATGGATTCCTGGCGGTCGGCGAGGCTGCCCCCCTCAGCCCGCGAAGCGGCCAGCTCCCCCTAAGAGGGGGAGCTCAGCAAAAAGATGACCTGCGCACTCGCTTTGGCCTGCTGCAGCCGGATGAGATGGCGTCCTACGTGTCCGTTGACGGCCGGCTGATCGCGCGCATCGTGCTGCGCGATGTGCCGCGTGCCAACGCCAAGGCAGTGCTCGCCAAACTGCATGAGTTGGGCGTCACCGAGCTCGCCATGCTTACCGGTGACAAGCGGGCTTCCGCCAATATCATTGCCAGCGAAGTCGGCATTGACGAGGTTCACGCCGAACTGTTCCCGGAGGATAAGGTAGCCGCAGTCAGGGCCGCTACAGGAGCCGGCAAAACCGTCACGATGATGGTTGGTGACGGTGTGAATGATGCCCCGGTGCTCGCTGTTGCCGATATCGGCGTGGCCATGACCGATGGCACGTCCACCGCCGCTTCCGAAAGCGCTCAGGTGGTCATTATGAATGACAATATCGCCGCCGTGCCGCGCGCCATCGCCATTGCACGCCGCACCAAGCGCGTGATGCTTCAAGCCGTAATCGCGGGCCTTGTGCTTGCCACCATCGGCATGATTGCCGCCGCGTTCAACCTTATCCCGGTCGTCGTCGGTGCCTTCCTCCAGGAGGCCATCGACGTGGTGAGCATCCTCTGGGCCCTCACTGCCCTAATTGATCGGGACTGATTAAGAATATGAGGCTTCTGCTGTTTTTGTAGGTCAGTTGACTGACCGGGATGGTCGTATGTCGAGTCCACCGCATCGAAACATAATCGGGGCGATACGGTTGGTGACGTGGCGGAAACGGAAATCCCGCCCACGAAAGCAGCAATAGCATCGGAGTTATTCATTAGGTCGATTTGACGTTTATTAGGTCGGTCCTTGGTCGGAGCGGCCCTTGAAACCCCGCCGTTCCAAGGGATGGCTTCAGCACCCTCCGACCTAATGGACGAAGAAATGACCTAATGAATGCAATCGAGGTCGTAAAGAGCCGTTGGAGGTGACGTCTTTAATGCCTCAAGGGATTCACTGATTGCACAGAATTCCTACTGCTCTGCGGCGGCTCTTTACCGTCGGCCTTCTAGCCAATCGAGGGGTGGAGGTGACGCGGATTCCTTGTGAGACATAACTATGCTCAACCCGACTGGTTACGTACTGTTGCTCACACGGTATACCGAGAACATTGCCAATTAAAGTGAGATGGCGGGCGAACCGGTCATGATAGGTTTGTCCGGATTTGATTTCTATGAGCATACGGTTGTTAGGATCGGTGAAATCCAACAAATCCACCTCGACCTTGCTGGCATCGCGGTAGAAGAATAATTGTGGCTCCTGATTGGCGTTCAAATGCTGTTTCATGGTTTCCGCAATGATGAGGTTTTCAAATATATCGCCGAACTTGGGATGCGCAACCAGTGCTTCGACCGTCCGAATGCCCAAGAGATGACACAGCAAGCCAGTGTCATAAAAATAGAGTTTCGGCGTTTTGACCACCTGTTTGCGTGCGTTCGTGTAGAACGGCATGAGATGGAATGCGATGTAACTTGATTCCAGAATCGACATCCATGCCTTTACGGTTCGCGGACTTACACCAAGTTCATTGGCGATGTTGGTGTAGTTTATGAGTGCTCCGGAACTGAGTGCGCAAAGAGTCAAGAATCGGCGGAATTCAGCCAAATTGCGTACATCAAGATATTCGGAAACATCACGTTCGATATAAGTGTCGATGTAGTTCGAGAAGAACAGATTGAGCGGCATTCTCGTGTCATAAATGCGTGGATAACCGCCTTGCAGCATAAACGTATCCGGAGTAAGGGCCTGATCCGCCTTGCATGCTTCTTGGAATGAGAACGGCAATAACTTGACCAATAGGGAAACCCATAATCTGACATTAGCAGTGCTCGTAGGTTTCCCAAACGCACAAACTATGGCCTAATACACAGAATTCCCACCACTCGCCCTCTGTTGCAACGGAAGGCTTTGCGTTAGGCTAGAGCGCGTGACTGAATCTGTGAATACTGAACTCCGCATTGCTGTAATTGGCGCTGGTCCGGCCGGCGTCTACTCATCCGATATCTTCCTGCGCCAGCTCAAGAAGCTGGGCGAAGAACTTGGCCTCGGCACCGAAGCGCGCATCGACCTGTTCGAGAAGCTGCCGGTGCCGTTCGGCCTGGTGCGTTACGGTGTGGCCCCGGACCACCCGTCCATCAAGTTCATCGCCTCCGCGCTTGAGAAGACGCTCGACAACCCGAACATCCACCTCTACTGCGACGTGGAATTCGGCAAGGACGTGACTCTTGACGACCTGTTGGCCCGTTACGACGCCGTGCTGTTCGCCACCGGCGCGGTCAAGGACAAGCCGCTGAACCTGCCCGGTGCCGACCTTGAAGGCGTGTACGGCGCCGCCAAGTTCGTCGAATGGTATGACGGCTACCCCACCGGTGCCCGCGAATGGCCGCTTACGGCCGAGAACGTCGCCGTGATCGGCGGCGGCAACGTGGCCATGGACGTGGCCCGCGAACTCATGCGCAACGCCGACGACCTCAAGGCCAAGACCGACATTCCGGACAACGTGTACGAGGGCATCGGCCAGAACAAGGCCAAGGTGCTCCACCTGTTCATCCGCCGTGGCGTGGCCCAGGCCAAGTTCAGCGTGCAGGAACTGCGCGAGATGGAGAAGCTGCCCGGCGTGCAGCTCATCATCAACGAGGACGACTTCGATCTGGACGACGAGACCATCGAGGTGGCCGGCAAGGACAAGCTCACCCGCCAGATGGTCGAGGAGCTGTTCGCCGTCCGCGAGATGGCCGAAGACATGGAAGATGACGGCGACGTCGACTTCGAAGGCAACCCGGCCGACCGCAAGTACTACGTGCACTTCAACTCCGCCCCCACCGAGATCCTCGGCGAGGACGGCAAGGTCAAGGCCATCCGCGTGGAGCGCACCGAAACCGGTGCCGACGGCAAGATGCACCGCACCGGCGAGTTCACCGACTACCCGGTCGAGGCCGTCTACCACGCCATCGGCTACAAGCCCGCCGAAGCTCCCGGTATCACCTACGACGAGCACGGCGCCCACCTGGCCAACGCCAACGGCGACGGCCGCATCACCACCGAGGCCGACGGCGGCAAAGTGCGCGACCGCCTGTACGCCACCGGTTGGGCCAAGCGCGGCCCGGTGGGCCTGATCGGCTCCACCAAGTCCGATGCGCTCGCCATCGTGACCAACATGCTCGAGGATCTGGCCAAGGCCGCTGAAGGTGGCCGTGTGGCAGCCGACCGCGACCCCGAATCCATCGACCGACTGCTGGCCGAGCGCGGCATTCGCCCGATCGACTTCGCCGGCTGGAAGAAGGTCGACGCTTTCGAGCGCGCCGAGGGTGCCAAGGAAGGCCGCGAGCACAAGAAGGTCATCGAGCCCGACCAGATGCGCGAGCTCGCCCACGCCTGACGGCCCGCCCACGCCCGTCCGGCATTCGTCCGGCATTCGTCCGGCATTCGTCCACCCGGCCGCGCCCCGTGCGGACGCGGCCGGGCTCGGGGCCGGACGGGCCGGGCGAATATGGGACATTTCTCGCGGCGCATATCCAGCAATCATTCAGCATGCGATTTTAGTGTGTGCATTATGGATGCCAAAGTACGGGTGCACGGCCATTTCAACGGCCTGAAGACAACGCTGCTGTTTGCCCTGATGTGGGCCATCATCATGCTGATTTGGTGGGCCACGGGCGGCAGTCGGCAAACCCTGAGCATCTATATCGTCATCGGCCTGATTACCACGTTCGGCACCTACTGGTTCTCCGACAAACTCGCCATCGCCTCCATGGGTGCGCGGGAAGTCAGCGAACAGGAAGCCCCGGAAATCTACCAGATCGTGCGTGAACTGAGCGCCAAGGCCGGCAAGCCGATGCCGCGCATCTACATCGCCCCCACCATGAGCCCGAACGCCTTCGCCACCGGACGCAACGAACGGCACGCGGCTGTCTGCTGCACCCAAGGCATCCTGCAGATTCTCAACGCCCGTGAACTGCGTGGTGTGCTGGGCCACGAACTTATGCACGTGTACAACCACGACATCCTGACTTCCGCCATCGCCTCTGCCATGGCCACTGTCATCTCCTATCTGGGCTATTCGCTGATGTATTTCGGTGGCGGCTCGCGAGACGACCGCGATAGTTCCGGTGGCCTCGGCCTGATCGGCGCATTGCTGAGCGTGATTCTCGCGCCGATTGCCGCGTCTTTGATCCAGATGGCCATCTCCCGCACCCGCGAATACGACGCCGATGAAGACGGCAGCTTGCTCACCGGCGATCCCGAGGCCCTGGCTTCCGCGCTGAACAAGATTTCCTACGGCGCACAGACCGCGCCGATGCGCAAAACCGCCGGCACCCAGTCCGTCTCCGCAATGATGATCGCCAACCCGTTCTCCGCGGTCGGTTTCTCGCGCTTGTTCTCCACGCACCCGCCGACCGATGAGCGCATAGCGCGTCTCATGCAGATGGCCAACGAAATGAACGGCACGCCGATCGCTCCGCCCACCTACTCCACGCGCGTCGGCAGGTGACGTGCTAGGATAACTATTCGTGCCTCGTTTGGCTGAGCATGCTCGTCACGTGAGGTGCAGCAGCCGTAAGGCATGCGGACATAGTTCATCGGTAGAATGAAAGCTTCCCAAGCTTTAGAGGCGGGTTCGACTCCCGTTGTCCGCTCCATTGATTTTCAATGATTTTCATTATTTCCGGGAAAGTGTCGCGCACGATCGCAAAACTACGCGCTATTTGAGCGCTTTGCCCGCGGAACCCAGCTGCCGGCAAGCCTCGACCACGCGGGCGGACATGGAATCCTCAGCCTTACGGCCCCAAGAACGCGGATCGTAGAACTTCTTCTCGCCCACTTCGCCGTCGATCTTCAGCACCTTGTCGTAGTTCTCGAACACGTGGTCGGCGATTGGACGGGTGAAGGCGTACTGGGTATCGGTGTCGATGTTCATCTTGATCACGCCGTAGCTTACAGCTTCGGCGATTTCTTCCGGGCGTGAACCGGAGCCGCCGTGGAACACCAGCTCAAACGGCTTGCCGTTGGGGAAATCGACTATGCCGGCCGCGCTAGGCAACTCGCCTTCGGCCACCGCGCGCGCCACACGCGCCTGAATGTCGCCGAGTAGCGACGGACGCAGCTTGACCACGCCGGGCTTGTAGGCGCCATGCACATTGCCGAATGTGAAAGCGGCCATGTACCGGCCACGTTCGCCCAAACCCAGTCGGCGGGCGACTTCGAGGCCATCTTCCGGAGTGGAATACAGCTTTTCATTGATTTCGGCGGAGTGGCCGTCTTCCTCACCGCCGACCGCGCCGATTTCGATTTCGAGCACGGTGTGCGCCTTCTGCGACTTGTCGAGCAGTTCCTCGGCGATGTCCAGATTTTCCTTGAGCGGCACGGTGGAGCCATCCCACATATGCGACTGGAATGTAGGCTCCTGTCCTCGTGCCACCTGATCGGCCTCATGCGCGAGCAGAGGACGCGCCCACTCATCCAGATACTGCTTGGCGCAGTGGTCGGTGTGCAGGGCGATGGTGATGTTCGGGTATTTCGCAGCCACTTCATGTGCGAAAGCCGCCAGTGCCAGCGAGCCGGTAACGCGATCGTTGACTCCCCTGCCGGAGACGTAGGCCGCGCCTCCCACGGAAATCTGGATGATGCCGTCGGACTCGGCGTCTGCGAAGCCCTTCAATGCGGCATTCAGTGTCTGTGAGCTGGTTACGTTGATGGCTGGATAGGCGTAACCGCCTCGGCGGGCGGCCTCGAGCATTTCGGCATAGCGTTCCGGTGTTGCGATCGTCATGGCTTCATTATCGCGCGAGGCATGCCCTCTAGGCCCCGTTCTTCAACCTGTGCGCTGTGCGATTGGTCACAGCATCGCCTCGTACGAGTAGAAATTCGTCACCCATTCCGGGTTGTCGCGCCTCCAGCCTCGCCCTGCGTGAGACGAAACTTCGCAGGGTAGAGGGTGTAAGGTAGTCTGTTTCCGGCGGAATCGTGCGAATGCGGAGGTGCATCATGCCTGGAATTGTTCTTATCGGTGCTCAGTGGGGCGACGAGGGTAAAGGCAAGGCTACCGATCTGATCGGCACCAAGGTCGATTACGTCGCGCGCTTCAACGGCGGCAACAACGCGGGCCATAGCGTGGTGGTCGGCGATGAGTCGTACGCCCTGCATCTGCTGCCCTCCGGCATCATCAACCCGAACCTGACCCCGGTGATCGGCAACGGCGTGGTCGTGGACCCGGAAGTGCTCTTCGAGGAGATTGACGGCTTGGAATCCCGCGGCATCGATTGCTCCCACCTCAAGGTGAGCGAGGCCGCGCACATCATCGCGCCCTACCACCGCACACTCGACAAGGTGACTGAACGCTTCCTTGGCAAGCACAAGATCGGCACCACCGGCCGTGGCATCGGCCCGGCCTACGCGGACAAGATCAACCGTGTCGGCATCCGCGTGCATGACCTGTTCAACGCCGACCATCTGCACGACAAGGTGGAGGCCAGCCTGCACCAGAAGAACCAGATGCTGGTCAAGCTCTACAACCGTCGTCCGATCGACGTGGACCGGACCACCGAGGAGCTGCTGAAGCTCGGCGAACGCCTCAAGCCGTACGTGGCCAACACCGGCCTGATTCTCAACAAGGCGCTTGACGAAGGCAAGACCGTACTGTTTGAAGGCGCTCAGGCCACCATGCTTGACGTGGACCACGGCACCTACCCGTTCGTCACCTCTTCCAACCCGACCGCCGGCGGCGCCTGCACCGGCACCGGCGTGGGCCCCACCAAGATCACCCGCGTAATCGGCGTCTCCAAGGCCTACGTCACCCGCGTGGGCGAAGGCCCATTCCCCACCGAACTGCTGGACGAGTCCGGCGAATGGCTGCGTCAGCAGGGCCACGAGTTCGGCGTGACCACCGGCCGCCCGCGTCGCTGTGGTTGGTTCGATGCGGTCGTCAACCGTTACGCCTCCCAGGTCAACGGCCTGACCGACATCGTGCTCACCAAGCTCGACGTGCTCACCG
>OAWD01001165.1_pt1 | contig 12234 bp, 5 predicted proteins | sample 1495361 | NCBI WGS metagenome assembly OAWD01 (sample SAMEA2580130, study PRJEB22360) | human gut metagenome | biome: human gut; feature: human-associated habitat; material: faeces | place: Denmark | collected 2008/2010 | reverse complement strand
AGTATTACAAAATGCAGCTATGAGTAATGCGGCCCAATCCTTGCAGGGAACTGTCAGCGGATTGCGTGTGACAAATACTTCGGGTAAACCGGGTAGTTCGCCCAATATCGTTTTGCGTGGTGGTGCTTCCATAAACAAGAATCTGGAAGGGCCGTTGGTCGTGGTGGATGGCCTTGTGCGTTCTATGGATGATATCAATCCTTCAGATATTGAATCCATACAGGTGCTGAAAGATGCGGCTTCCACAGCTATTTATGGTGCCCGTGCCAATAACGGCGTAATTCTGGTGACAACCAAGAAGGGGGTGGAAGGCAGGACACAAATTACTTATAAGTTCAAAGGGGGTGTGAACTTTGCACGTGAAGGGTATAAGTATTTGGATGCCGGTGACTATTTGTATTATCAACGTTTAGGTTGGCAGCGTACCAATGGCGGTACAAGTATGGAGAACCAGAAAGGTTTTGGGGTTAACTCCGGAGTGGATCTGGCCTTTATGACAGATGCAAACAAACATTTGCTGAATGAAGGATGGCGTTCTATGGCGGATCCTGTGGACCATGATAAAACTTTGATTTTTAGAAACCATGCCGGTGAGCTGCATGATCTGACTTTCCGCAATGCCGCGTTTACACAAGATCATTATCTGAATTTGTCGGGAGGTAATGACAAAGGAACATTTTCCTCATCTTTAGGGTATTATTCGGAAGACGGTCAGATAATTTCTACCAATTATCAGCGTGTGAACGGGACTATCAACGGTTCATACAAGTTGTTGCCCGTTTTGACAGTGAATGCCGGCGGTAGTTTTTCATGGTCCAAGATGCCCGATTTATGGACTTACGACTTGAAAAGCCCTTGGAACGGAGAAACGGGAGAGTATGAGTTGTTCTATCGTACCATGAGTATGTTTCCCACTTGGAATCCGTGGAATGAGGATGGAAGTCCTGCTGCCGGATGGAGTAATCAGGATGGTAATCCTTATTATTGGAAAGATAAACTGACTCGTTCTACAACGAACCGTAAGACTTCGTTTAATATCGGTTTTGCTTTGGAAATCCTTCCGCAGCAATTGTTCCTGAATGGAAACAGTTCTATGTATTATACAGATAGTCAGTTTGAACTGTTTGAAAAGAAATATCAACAGATAGGACAAGCTTCCAATACCAATCGTAATGCTTCTCAAACAAATACAAAAGTTTTTCAACAACAGCATGCATTGACTCTGGAATATAAAAAAGGTTTTAGCGGACATAATATCAATGCCATGGCAGGTGGTGAGTATTTTGATTATCAGTATCAGAACCTGGAAGCGCGTGTTTCCGGTGCTCCTACAGATGATATACCTACTTTAAATGCGGGCACTAACCGTACTTATACTACTTCTGTCAAAACCGGATATCGCATTCTTTCCGGTTTCGCCCGTGTTAACTATGATTATAATTATCGTTATATGGTGTCCTTGGTAGCCCGTTATGACGGTATTTCCAAATTGTCCGACAATCGTTGGGGATTTTTTCCGGGTATATCTGCCGGTTGGAATGTGCATGAGGAAGCTTTCTTTAAAGATTCAAAGTTTGCGGAAGTAGTATCCTTGATTAAACCGCGTATCAGTTATGGGTTGAACGGTAATGTAAACGGTATCGGTAATTTTGATGTATATGGTAAATATGGTTCGGTAGGTGCTTATAATGGTAACCTGGGTTATTTGAATACAGGGGTGGTCAATAGTAAATTGCGTTGGGAAAAGAGCCATACGTTTGAACTGGGGCTTGACTTGGGCTTTTTCAATAATCGTATTCATATGATTATGGACTACTATGACCGCACGACTTCCGATTTGCTGACTGATGTGAATTTGCCGGAATATACAGGATTTCCCTCGTTCAAAACGAATCTGGGTACTATCAGCAACCGTGGTTTCGAACTGGAAGCCAAGGTGAATCTGCTGACAAGGAAGGGCTGGTCGTGGGATGTCACCGCTAATACTTCATTTGTGAAGAATATGGTGAAGAAGCTGCCTTTTAACGGGAATGTAAACAACCGTCAGGGGGGTGAGCAGGTATGGGATCCAAAATCCAACTCGTTGGTTTGGGTAGGCGGCATTCAAGAAGGAAAAAGCTTGGGTGATATCATTGCTTATAAACAAGTGCGTATCTTGCGTGACTGGGATGATGTGAGAAATCATGCCGGTGATTTTGTGGATGAGGTTGCCAACCTGTATGGGCCGAATAAGGCTGCCGAATATGCGGGTAAACCGGGATGGAAACCCATTGAGCCGGGAGATGTACTGTGGGATGACAAGAATGGGGATAATGTTATAAATTCATACGACCGTCAGGTGGTGGGTAATATTTATCCGAAATGGACCGGTGGTTTTTCTACCACGCTGAACTATAAAAACTGGTCTTTGTATGGTCGTTTTGACTATGCGGTGGGTCATACCATTTACAATGATTTGAAAGCAAGAATCTTGGGGCAGTATAACGGGTCGTTCAATTTGATTACGGATGTCAGAAATTCGTGGTCTGAAAACAATACGGAAACTAGTATTCCTAAATTCTATTGGGCCGACCAGAATGCGAAAAAGAACATTACCCGTTCCAATAATGGTACAACGAATCTGAACAATAATAACTCTACTTTCTATGAAAAGGGGGATTATTTGTGTCTGCGTGAGGTAACCTTGAGTTATAAATTCCCGAAGAATCTTATAAATAAGGTGTTCTTGACCGATGCGTCCGTGTATGTTACGGGGCAGAATTTATTCTATATTACCGGATATGATGGAACTTCTCCGGAACCGGTTATGGATATTCAGGCAAATGGTCGTGGCGGTATAGACAATGGACGCTATCCTACACCAAGAACCGTTCTGTTTGGTTTACAATTGTCATTTTAATGTGTAAAAAAGAAAAGGTATGAACATAAAAAAGATAATATTGGCTTTTGCCGCATCGGCTATGTTGGCCGGTGGATGTACTTCGTTGGATATGGACCCGGTGAGCGATATCACTGACTTGAATTACTGGAAAACTCCGGAACAGTTTGATTCATTTGTTTTTGGACTGCATAGTCGCTTCAGGAGCCATTCGTGGAATATGTTTTTGTTGGGTGAGGCAAGAAGTGATGTCTTTGGGGGAATTCCTTTCGGTGGAGAAGCTACCCAGGGGATGGAACGTTTTCCTTATAATACATTGAATGCGGAGAATCCCGGAATCAGCGGGTTTGGTGATTTGTATCAGAATATCAACCAGATGAACTTGTTTATCAGCAGAACTCTTCATACGGATGTGCTGACTGAAAGTGCCAGGAATTATTATTTGGGACAGGTGTATGGATTGCGTGCTTACTATATGTATCAGCTATATCGTTCATGGGGAGATGTCGTGTTTACGGAAGAGCCTAGCCTGGGTTTTGAAGTGGGTAAACTGGCAAAGGCGGCGACTCCGAAATCTTTGAGCAGGTAAAAAAAGATATAGAATCTTCATTAAGTTATTTTGGATCCGATTATACCATAAAGGAAAAAAAATCGCTGTGGTCAAAGGCTGCCACATTGATGCTGAAAGCGGATGTATATCTGTGGAGTGCCCATCGTGACGGGGGAGAAGGAGATGCCCGGACAGCAAAGAATGCGTTGGTTGACATACAGAATAATATCAGCCGTAGCAATCTGGACTTGATGGATACTTATCAGGGAGTGTTTGCTTATGATAATAAAGGTAATAAAGAGATTATCTTTACCATTCATAATGAATTGTTTGAATACAATCTGTGGAATGGAAATAATGATTTGTTTCCACAGGCTGATTATTTAGGGAAATTCTATAATGCGGATGGTACTTTGATAAATACGTCGGTCGAGAATAATTTCGGTATCATGCGCCTGATGGTGAAATTGGAAAACTTCAAGAAGTTTCTGCCGGGAGACACCCGTCGTGACGTTACATTGAAAGATGTATATAATAAGGTGGAAAATGGCAAGTTGGAATTGGTAGGGGTGTATCCGCATAAGTATTGGGGAGTTATGAATGGGAGTACACGGGTGAGATGTGATGATTATCCTATTTATAGATATTCGGATTTGCTATTGATGCTGGCTGAGGCGAAAGTGCTTTTGGGTGAGGATCCGGCTACAGAGATAAACCGGGTGCGCCGGCGTGCGTTTGGTGATGCGTATGATGCTTCAACAGTGGGGTTTCCCAATCAGGAAGTCGATAAGCGTCCGGCGGATGCTGTCTTGCAGGAACGTTTGTTTGAATTTATGCTGGAAGGTAAACGATGGTATGACTTGAGGCGTTTTGGCGATTCGTACGTGCTTGACTATACTCCGGCGGAGCCTGCCCGTCTGCTTTGGCCTATCAACCAAGGAGCTCTTACTAATAATCCATTGTTGAAACAAACGGTTGGTTATTAAATTTTTGTCGGATAAGAATCTTTAATTGCATAAAAAGACGGTGTTCTTTATGAAATTAATAAAGAAACCGTCTTTTTATTTTCTAATTTCAATAAAAACTTTTATTTTTACACCCGTAAAATTATAAATATTATGAGAAACCCTAGCTTATTACTGCTAATTGTTGTTTTTATATTAGCACCCTTCAAGTTGAGTGCGGCGGCAGATACGGTTGTTGTCCGCGAAACCCGGATTCCTGTGTTGATTGAAAGGCAGGATAATGAATTGTTTCATTTACGTATAGAGGCTACTCAAAGTCAGATGCTGAATGAAGTGAAGTTGGACTTCGGCAAAGACGTGAATTTGAATGAAATTGAATCTGTGAAACTGTATTATGGTGGAACTGAAAGCGTGGAGAGGAGGGGAAAGACTTATTTTGCTCCGGTAGATTATATATCTAATAATACTCCGGGAAAAACATTGGCTGCCAATACTTCTTATTCCGTTTTGAAGTCGGAAGTGAAGGCCCCGAAGCGTGAGGTTGTATTGAAAGCTGACCAAAAATTGTTTCCGGGAGTGAATTATTTTTGGATTAGCCTGCAAATGAAGCCTGTTGCTTCTATCTTGTCCAAAGTGTCGGCAGAAGTGGTGGAAGCTAAGATTGACGGACAGGTTGCTCCTTTGAAGATAGCCCGTAAGGCGGATACCCATTATATGGGGATCGGCGTGCGTCATGCCGGTGACGACGGGGCTGCTGCCTATCGTATTCCCGGATTGGCCACTTCAAATAAAGGAACCTTGTTGGGGGTATATGATGTACGCTATAATAATAGTGCGGATTTACAGGAGTATGTGGAAATAGGTCTGAGCAGAAGTACGGACGGAGGTCAGACTTGGGAGAAAATGCGCATTCCGATGGCATTTGGTGAATATGATGGGTTGCCTAAAGCACAGAATGGAGTAGGCGATCCGGCCATTTTGGTTGATAAGAAGACAGGAACTATCTGGATTGTCGCTGCCTGGACACATGGTATGGGAAATGGGCGTGCGTGGTGGAATTCACAAACAGGCATGGACCGTAATCATACAGCACAATTAATGATGGTGAAAAGTGATGATGATGGTAAGACCTGGTCGGAGCCTATGAATATAACAGAACAGGTGAAAGATCCGTCATGGTATTTCTTGCTGCAAGGTCCCGGTAGAGGTATCTCTATGGAAGATGGAACATTGGTCTTTGCCAGCCAGTATATTGGCAATGACCGTATTCCTAATGCCGGTATTATATACAGTAAGGATCATGGAAAAACCTGGAATATCAGTACATTGGCACGCACTAATACAACTGAATCTCAGGTAGCGGAAGTGGAACCGGGAGTGCTGATGCTGAATATGCGTGATAATCGTGGTGGCAGTCGTGCCGTTTCTACAACTACAGATTTAGGTAAAACATGGAAAGAACATGAGTCTTCACGTACAGCCTTACAGGAACCGGTTTGTATGGCCAGTTTGATTAGTGTTAAAGCTAAAGAGAATGTATTGGGTAAAGACATCCTTTTGTTCTCTAATCCGAATGATGCCAAGAACCGTCATAGCATTACCATCAAAGCAAGTCTGGATGGTGGGGTGACTTGGTTGCCCGAGAATCAATTGCTGCTGGATGCCGGTTGGGGTTGGGGATACAGCTGCTTGACTATGATTGACAAGGAAACAGTAGGAATTTTATATGAAAGCAGTGTGGCCCACATGACTTTCCAAGCGATAAAGCTGAAAGATATTATTAAGACCAAATAAATAATGAAACGCAGATTTTCTAGTTTTATTGGTATGATACTGGTTTGTGCTGTAACTATAGCACAAACCAGTATCTCGTTACTTCCTAAACCTCAGTTACGGGGAAGAACTTTACTATGGGAAAGGTGAAACTTTCTACTCCGGTGTTGAGGCCGGAGTGGGAAGTTTTTATCATGAATGCAGGTGGTGAGATTGTTGAACACTCGTCATCGGTGATTGAAGTGGAACTGGTTCCGTCTATTGAGGAAGCCAGGCTAAACGGGGCTGAAGCCTATCGTCTTTCTGTTTCAAACAAGCGGATAAAGATAGAGGCTGTAACAGAACAGGGAGTGTATTGGGCTATGCAGACACTTCGGCAATTGGAACGGAAAAAAGGGAAGAGAAGTTCTGTTGCCGGATGTGAGATTGTAGACTGGCCGGCATTCCGGATACGCGGATTTATGCAGGATGTGGGACGCAGTTATATTTCAATGGAAGAATTGAAAAGAGAGATCGAGATTTTATCTCGGTTTAAGATTAATGTATTTCATTGGCATCTTACTGAAAACCAGGCATGGAGATTGGAAAGTAAAATCTTTCCTATGCTGAATGATAGTGTGAATACCATCCGTATGCCGGGTAAATATTATACGCTGGAAGAGGCACGCGATTTGGTGGATTTTTGTAAGAAACATCAGGTGTTGTTGATTCCTGAGATAGATATGCCGGGGCATAGTGCTGCCTTTGTGCGTGCTTTCCGCCATGATATGCAAAGTCCGGAAGGGATGAAAATATTGAAACTGTTGCTGGATGAGGTGTGTGAGACATTTGATGTGCCTTATTTACATATAGGTACGGATGAGGTGGAGTTTACCAATCCGCATTTTGTACCCGAAATGGTGGCGTATGTACGCTCAAAAGGGAAAAAAGTAATATCCTGGAATCCGGGCTGGCACTATAAACCGGGGGAAATAGACATGACACATTTGTGGAGTTACCGTGGAAAGGCGCAACCGGGTATTCCTGCTATCGATTCCAAATTTCATTATCTGAATCATTTTGATGTTTTCGGTGATATTGTAGCTTTGTACAACAGCCGTATTTATGATCAGGCAGAAGGCAGTGAGGACATTGCGGGAACTATATTGGCTTTGTGGCACGATCGTTTGATTGACAATGAGTGGAATCTGGTTATTGAAAATGGCTTGTATCCCAATATGCTTGCTATTGCCGAGCGTGCCTGGAGAGGGGGAGGTACGGAATATTTTGACGGACTGGGTACGATACTTCCACCCGAAGACACGGAAGCATTCAAAGAATTCGCTGATTTTGAAAAGCGTATGTTGTGGCATAAGGAGCATACGTTTAAAGGATATCCTTTCGCCTATGTAAAACAGACTAATGTAAAATGGAATATTACGGATGCTTTTCCTAATGGGGGAGATATGGATAAGGTGTTCCCGCCTGAACAGGAGTTAAAGGATATCTATCATTATAACGGGAATACGTATGGTGTACGTCAGGCAATAGGGGCAGGTATTTATTTACGCCATGTCTGGGGGGATATGGTTCCTGCTTTTTATGCTGATCCTAAGGAAAACCACACGGCTTATGCATATACTTGGGTGTATTCGCCCAAAGACCAGGAAGTGGGGTTATGGGCAGAGTTTCAGAATTATAGCCGTTCGGAGATGGATCTGGCGCCATTGCCTGACAAATGGGATTATAAGGGAAGCCGTATCTGGATTAATGATCGTGAAATATTACCTCCTGTATGGACTGCTACGCATAAGGTGAAAAGTTATGAAGTACCTTTGGGAAATGAGAATTGCGTAGGAAGAGTGCCATTGGCGGTGCATTTAAATAAAGGTTGGAACAAGGTTTTCTTAAAGTTGCCTATCGGCAAGTTTAAGATGGCTGAGACGCGTCTTGTGAAGTGGATGTTTACTGCTGTCTTTGTGACTCCTGACGGAGAAAGGGCGGTAGAGGGATTGATTTATTCACCAGATAAACAAAAATAAAATGAAACGTATTGTCTTATTGTTATTGGGATTATTATTAGCGTTACCCCAGTTTGCTCAGGAACGCAAGTATTCTACTTTTTATGAGCAGAGAGCGACTTTGTTTGAAGAACTTCCGGTTACTTCAAAAGATATTATTTTTTTAGGGAACAGTATTACCAACGGTTGCGAGTGGGCTGAGTTGTTTCAAAATAAGAATGTGAAGAACAGGGGTATCAGTGGAGATATCTGTATGGGGGTATATGACCGTTTGGATCCGATTGTAAAGGGAAAACCGGCAAAGATTTTTTTATTGATCGGTATCAATGATGTTTCTCGGGGAACGTCTGCGGATAAAATTATTTCAGAAATAAGTATGATTGTTCGGAAAATAAAGCAAGAATCTCCAAAAACAAAATTATATTTGCAAAGTGTATTGCCGGTGAATGATTGTTACGGTATGTTTAACGGGCATACATCACGCTGGCAGGTGGTAAAACAAATTAATGATTTGTTGGAACCATTGGCGGTAAAGGAAGGAGTTGCCTATATTGATTTGTATAGTCATTTTGTGGAGAAAGAGACAGGCAAGATGAATCCAGTATACACTAATGACGGATTACATTTATTAGGAAAGGGATACTTGCTGTGGCGTGATATTGTAAAACCTTATGTTGACCAGAAATGAAGAAGACATTAATACTGATTTTATGTTTGTTTCTTTGTACCGTTTCATTTGCACGGAAGCGGGTGAAGGTTGCTTGTGTAGGTAATAGCATTACCTATGGCATAGGTGTATCCGATCCTGATAAGGAGTCCTATCCTGCCCGGTTACAGCAAATGCTGGGTGAAGGGTATACGGTGGAGCGTTTTGGAAAGCCGGGAGCTACGTTGCTGAACAAGGGACACCGGCCTTTTATGCAACAGAAAGAGTTTAAGGATGCATTGGCTTTTGCTGGTGATGTAGTGGTTATTCATTTAGGAGTGAATGATACAGATCCGCGTGATTGGCCCAATTACCGTGATTTTTTTATAGCGGATTATCGTGCACTGATTGATTCGTTCAGAGTGGCGAATCCTGAATGTCGTATTTTGATTGCCCGTCTGACTCCGATTGCCGACCGTCATCCGCGGTTTGAGTCCGGCACACGCGACTGGCATGATGAGATTCAGCTGGCTATAGAAACGATAGCGAAATACGCACAAGTACAGTTGATAGATTTTCATGCACCTTTATATCCATATCCTTTTATGTTGCCCGATGCTGTCCATCCTGATAAGGAAGGTGCGGCTGTCCTGGCAAAAACGGTGTATGAAGGCATAACCGGTGATTTTGGCGGTTTGCAAATGCCGGAAATTTATACGGACAATATGGTATTGCAGCATGGGCGTCTGCTGACTATTCAGGGAAAAGCGGATGCCGGTGAGAAAGTGACTGTTTCCATAGACAGGCAGAAACTTCAGGCTGTGACGGGAGCAGATGGAAAGTGGGCGGTGGATGTCCGGCCATTGAAGGCGGGCGGTCCATATACGCTGACTGTTTCTACAGAAAAACGGAAACTGGTCTATGAAAATGTGTTGGCGGGAGAAGTGTGGCTCTGTTCCGGACAATCGAATATGGAGTTTTATCTGAATTGGAGTGCGACTGCCGCACAAGATGTTCCTCAAGCTGCAAATAGCAATATCCGTTTTTATGATATGAAAGCCCGTTGGCGTACGGATGCGGTGGAGTGGGATGCTTCGGTACTCGATTCATTGAATCATCTGCAATATTATAAGGATACACGGTGGACAGTTTGTTCGCCTGAAACAGCCGGTAATTTCTCGGCGGTGGCTTACTATTTCGGAAAGAAATTGCAGGATAGTTTGCAAGTTCCTGTAGGACTGATTTGCAATGCCATTGGCGGATCTCCTACTGAAGCATGGATAGACCGTAGTACATTGGAATATCGTTTTCCGGCTATCTTACGTAATTGGATGCAGAATGATTTTATTCAAGACTGGGTGCGTGGGCGTGCTGCCTTGAATGTAAAGCAGTCTTCCAATAAATTGCAACGCCATCCTTATGAGCCTTGTTATTTGTATGAATCGGGTATCCGTCCTTTGGAACAGTTTCCGGTCAAAGGCTTTATTTGGTATCAGGGTGAGTCCAATGCCCATAATCGGGAGGCTCAAGAAAAGTTGTTCGGATTGTTGGTGGATAGTTGGCGCAAGAATTGGGGGGATGCGGAACTTCCATTCTATTTTGTCCAATTGTCCAGTATAGACCGTCCGTCATGGACTTGGTTCCGTGATAGCCAGCGTCGTTTGATGGCGGAGATTCCTCATACCGGTATGGCTGTCAGTTCAGATAGGGGAGACTCATTGGACGTACACCCCAAACAGAAAAGAGAAGTCGGTGAACGGTTGGCTGCATGGGCTTTGAATAAAACATACGGATATAAAAATGTCATTCCTTCGGGACCGCTTTATAAATCGGTCGTATTTAGTGGAGGTGCGGCTTATATTTCTTTTGATTATGCGGAGGAGTTGTCGACTTCGGATGGGAAATCGCTTCGTACATTCGAAGTGGCAGGTGATGATGGATTATTTTATCCGGCACAGGCTGTTGTTGAAAACGGTAAAATAAAAGTATGGAGTGACAAGGTGAAAGAGCCGGAAACGGTTCGTTACGGATGGCAGCCATTTACCCGTGCCAATCTGGTAAATGGCGCCGGTTTGCCTGCATCCACATTCCGGGCTGAATAGTATATAAATTAATAAAGATAGGTAAGATGAAGAAAACATTAAAAGTTTTGATGATGTTAGGATGCTTTCCGATGATGCTCAGTGCAAAGGAGTATAAGAAGTCAGAGAGTCTGAGTCTTGATAAGGGATGGGAGTTCGCCCAGGTCGGCCGGAATGAATGGTTGCCGGCTACGGTGCCCGGAACGGTACATCAGGATTTGATTTCTCATAATAAGCTGCCCAATCCATTTTATGGGATGAATGAGCAAAAAGTGCAGTGGGTGGAGAATGAGGACTGGGTCTATAAAACTACTTTTAATGTGACGGATGAGCAACTCTCGCGGGATGCTGCCTTGTTGATTTTGGAAGGGTTGGATACGTATGCGGATATTTACCTGAACGGCTCTTTGTTGGAACGTACGGACAATATGTTTGTCGGCTATACTCTTCCGGTAAAAGAGGTGTTGCGGAAGGGAGAAAACCATTTGCAGATTCTGTTTCATTCACCTGTCAAGCAAACTTTACCCCAATGGGAAACCAATGGTTTTGATTATCCTGCTGATAATGATCATAGTGATAAGCGGGTTAGTATCTATAGCCGTAAAGCGCCTTACAGTTATGGCTGGGATTGGGGAATCCGCTTGGTAACCAGTGGTATCTGGCGGCCTGTGACACTGACTTTCTATGATGTGGCACGCATTGATGATTACTATGTACGTCAGGCTTCGGTAACAAAAGATCTGGCGAAAGTTGAAAACCGCCTGACTGTAAACAGTGTTTCTGCAACTCCTCAGAAAGCGGAAGTAACCGTTGCTTATTCTTATAAGGAGGGTGAAAAGGTAACCGAACAGAAAGAGGTGACATTGCAGCCGGGAACAAACCATATTCTTCTTCCCATAGAGATACGGCAGCCTCATTTATGGATGCCTAATGGTTGGGGGGAACCTGCATTGTATGACTTTGAAGCCGTAATAAAGGTGGATGGTAAAGTGATAGCTTCTCAAAAAGAGCGTATCGGACTCCGTACAATAAAGGTGGTGAAAGAAAAAGACGATCAGGGAGAATCCTTCTATTTTGTAGTCAATGGTGAACCTATGTTTGCCAAAGGCGCGAATTTTATCCCGGATGATGCTTTGCTGCCTAACATTACTGAAGAACGTTACCGCCAGTTGTTCAAGGATGTGAAAGATGCCAATATGAATATGATTCGTGTATGGGGTGGAGGAATTTATGAGGATGATGCTTTTTACCAGGCGGCGGACGAGAATGGAATTTTAGTTTGGCAGGATTTTATTTTTGCCTGCACTACTTATCCGTCCGATCCTGCTTTTATGAAACGGG
>OAWD01001164.1_pt1 | contig 12256 bp, 9 predicted proteins | sample 1495361 | NCBI WGS metagenome assembly OAWD01 (sample SAMEA2580130, study PRJEB22360) | human gut metagenome | biome: human gut; feature: human-associated habitat; material: faeces | place: Denmark | collected 2008/2010 | reverse complement strand
GGTAGAGGAGTTGCTTGGACAGCTAATAAATTAGGTCAAAAATCTGTTGTATTAATGCCAAAAGGTTCTTCTGAATTTAGATTAAATAAAATCAAAGGAGAAGGTGCAGATGCTAGTATAACAGACTTAAACTATGATGATGCAGTAAGATTAGCTAATGATTATGCAGAAGCTGATGACCATGGAGTAATGGTTCAAGATACAGCATGGGACGGATATGAAGAAATACCAGCATGGATAATGCAAGGATATGGAACTATGGCTCAAGAAGCTATAGAGCAATTAAAAGAATATGGAGTAGATAGACCAACACACGTATTTGTTCAAGCAGGAGTTGGTTCACTTGCTGGTGCAGTTCAAGGGTATGTTGCTTCAATATATGATGAATGCCCAATAACAGTAGTAGTAGAGGCTGATGAAGCTGATTGTTACTATAAATCAGCAGAAGCTGGAGATGGAAAACCAAGATTTGTTGGAGGAGATATGCCAACTATAATGGCAGGGCTTGCTTGTGGAGAACCAAATACTATAGGATTTGAAGTATTAAAAAATCATGCAGCAGCATTTGTTTCAGCACCAGACTGGGTTTCTGCTAAAGGTATGAGAACATTAGGTAATCCTTTAAATGGTGATGAAAAGGTAATTTCTGGAGAATCTGGAGCAGTTACAACTGGTCTTTTAGTAGCAGCTATGGAAAGAGAAGATTTAGCAGATTTAAGAAAAGATTTAAAATTAGATGAAAATTCAAGAATACTTTTAATAAGCACAGAAGGAGATACTGACCCTGACAAATATAGAAGTATAGTTTGGGATGGAGAATATCCAAGTATATAAGGAATTACTAAAATGCAATTATTAGATATTGGTTTACATATTTAGAAGATATATAAGTTCTAAAATTTAGAAAATATATAAGTATATAAAATACATACATTATAAAAAATTTAGGGGGATAATGAAATGTTAAACGAACAAAGAAAACAAGAAGTAACTGAAATATGCCAAAAATTAATTCAAAATCCTAGTTCTTCTGGAAATGAAGAAGGTGTTGTAAAAGCAATAGAAGAGTCTTTTGAAAAATTAGGTTTTGATAGTTGGTCAAGAGATAGATATGGAAATATAGTAGGATGTATAAAAGGAAATAAACCAGGTAAAAAAATATTATTTGACGGGCATATAGATACAGTTCCAGTTCCAGATGCAAGTAAATGGAGTGTTCCTCCTTTTGAAGGAAAAATAGTTGATGGAAAGATATATGGTAGAGGAACTTCTGACATGAAAGGTCAATATACTGCAATGATGTCTGCTGTAGCGTATTTTGCTAAAGACACTAATAGAGATTTTGCTGGAGAACTATATGTAGCAGGTGTTGTACATGAAGAAATATTTGAAGGTGTTTCGGCTAGAGAGATAAGTAAGGCTGTTCAACCTGACTATGTTGTAATAGGTGAGTCTTCAGAGTTAAACTTAAAGATTGGTCAGAGAGGTAGAGGAGAAATAGTAGTAGAAACTTTTGGTAAACCAGCTCACTCTGCTAATCCAGAAAAAGGTATAAATGCAGTTTATAAAATGGCTAATGTAATCCAAAAGATACAACAATTAGTACCTCCAACTCATCCAGTTTTAGGTGATGGAATATTAGTTTTAACAGATATAAAATCTTCTCCATATCCAGGAGCATCAGTAGTGCCAGATTATTGCAAAGCTACTTTTGATAGAAGATTATTAGTTGGAGAAACAAGAGAAGGCGTATTAGCTCCAATACAAGCTTTATTAGATGAAATGATGAAAGAAGACCCAGAATTAAATGCAAAAGTTTCTTATGCAGTTGAAAAAGCTGATTGCTATACAGGAAATACTATAGAAAGTGAAAGATTCTTCCCAGGTTGGTTATATGACGAAGAAGATGAATTTGTTCAAGCAGCATATAAGGGATTAAAAGAAGCTGGAATAGATTCAGAAATAACTCAATACTCATTCTGTACGAATGGAAGTCACTATGCAGGTGAAGCTGGAATAAAAACTATAGGATTTGGTCCTTCTAAGGAAAATCTTGCTCACACAATAGATGAGTATATAGAGCAAGAACAGTTATTTATAGGAACAGAAGGTTACTATGGAATATTAAAATCTGTATACGGAAAATAATATTTAGTTCACAATAAATTATTTAAATATAGTCTAGAGGTGCTGAATATAGCACCTTTAGAAAATACAATTTTAAATAAAGTTTTACAATACTTAGAAAATACTTTAAAGCTTAAAAGTTAGGAGGTATATATGGGAACAATACTAAGAGGTGGAACTATAATTACCTCTGATAAGACTTATATAAGTGATTTAAGGATAGAAGATGAAAAGATAGTTGAAATAGGAAATAACTTAGAAATAAATGGTGATAAGGTTATTGATGCTACAGGTAAAATTGTAATTCCTGGTGGAATAGACACACATACTCATTTTGATATGAATGCAGGTTCTATTACAACTGCAGATAATTTTGAAACAGGAACAAGAGCAGCTATAGCTGGAGGAACTACTACAATACTAGATTTTGCAGAAGCCAATGAGGGGGAAAACCTACTGCAAGGTGTAGAAGCATATCATAAAAAAGCAAGTGGAAATTGTTATTGTGATTATGGTTTTCATATGACAATTACATGTTTAAATAAAGATACATTTAATCATATGGAAAAACTTATTTCAGATGGGATAGTATCTTTTAAGATGTATATGGCATATGATGGCATGAAAGTAGATGATGGAACAATATACAGGGTTTTAAAGAAAGCAAGGGATTTAGGTTGTATAGTTGGATTTCATTGTGAAAATGGGGATTTACTAGATGTATTGATAGAAGAAAATATACAAAATGGTAATTTAGAGACAAAATATCATCCACTTACAAGACCTAACATAGTTGAGAAAGAGTCTGTTTCAAGACTTGCTGATATAACTAAATTATCTAATTCAAAATCCTATGTAGTCCACTTAAGTTGTAGGGAGTCACTTGAAACTGTAAAAATGGCTAGAGAAAAAAACATAGATATGATAGTAGAAACATGCCCACAGTATCTATTATTAGAAGACAATTTATATAATAAGGATAAATTTGAGGGTGCTAAGTATGTAATGTCTCCTCCTTTAAGAAAAAAAGAAGACATAAATTACCTTTGGGAAGGATTGTCTAGTGGAGATATTCAAACAGTTGGCACAGACCACTGTTCATTTAATTTTAAGGGGCAAAAAGACTTGGGAATTGATGATTTTAGTAAGATACCAAATGGAGCACCTGGTGTTGAACATAGGTTAGCACTTTTATATACATATGGGGTCTTAGAAAATAGAATAAGTGTAAATAAGTTTGTGGAAGTTACTTCTACGAATGCTGCAAAAATATTTGGAATGTATCCTAAAAAAGGTGAGATAGCTGTAGGAAGTGATGCAGATATAGTCATTTTAAATATCAATAAAGAAGAAACAATTAGTTATAAAACTCAAAAACAAAATGTAGATTATACTCCATATGAAGGATTTAAGGTTAAATGTAAAGTTGAAGATGTATTTTTGAGAGGAAATCATGTAGTACAAAGTTGTAATGTTAAAGAACATCCAACAGGTCAATATATTAAAAGAAAAATTACTAAATAATGCGGGGGGAAATAAGAATGATGGATATACTTATTAAGAATGCCATAATAGTAACTGTGAATAAAGAGAGAGAAGTTATTTTTGATGGGGCATTAGTAGTAAAAGATAACAAGATTGCTGATATTGGAAATTCTAAAGAGATAGAAAGTAAATATACTGATGTTAAAAAAATTATAGATGCTAAAGGTAAAGTTTTATTCCCAGGTTTTATAAATACACATAATCATTTATTCCAAACTTTATTAAAAGGATTGGGAGATGATATGGTACTTAAAGACTGGTTAGAAACTATGACATTTCCAGCAGCTAACTATTTAGAACCAAAAGATACTTATGATGCTGCAATGCTTGGATGTATTGAAGGACTTAGAAGTGGTATAACAACAATGGTTGACTACATGTATCCTCATAGTAAGCCAGGTCTTTGTGATGGAATAATAGATGCTTATAAAGAATTAGGAATAAGAGGAATACTTGGAAGAGGATGTATGAATACAGGAGCTCAATTTGGAGTTCATCCTGGAATAATGCAAGATGTAGAAACGGTTGAAAAAGATGTAAGAAGATTGTTTGAAAAACACCATAATACAGAAAATGGAAGAATCAAAATAGGAGTAGCTCCTGCAGCAATATGGTCAAATTCTCAAGAAATGCTTGAAATGCTATGGAGAGTAGTAAAAGAATATGATGATGCTTTATTTACAGTACATATATCAGAGACTCCTTTTGATAGAGAAGCAGCAAAAGAATTGCATGGGCAATATGACATAGATGTTTTAGAAAAATTAGGAATACTTGGACCAAATGTGCTTATGGTACATTGTGTGTATCTAACTGAAAAAGATATGGAACTTACTAAAAAATATGATATGAAAGTGTCTCATAATACAGCAAGTAATATGTACTTATCTTCAGGTGTTGCACCAGTGCCAGAAATGCTTAAAAAAGGAATAACAGTTAGTTTAGGAGTAGATGGAGCCGCTAGTAATAACTCTCAAGATATGCTTGAACTTATGAAATTAACAGCACTTCAACATAAAGTTAATAAGTGTGACCCATTAGCAATGTCAGCAGAAAAAGTTCTTGAGTTGGCAACTATAGATGGAGCAAGAGCTATTGGAATGGAAGATGAGATAGGTTCATTGGAGATAGGTAAAAAAGCAGACTTACTAATATTTAATCCAATGCTTTCACCAAAAGCGATACCTATGCATAATCCGGTATCTACATTAGTATATTCTTCTAGTATGAAAAATATAGAGAGTGTTATAGTAGATGGAAATATAATAATGGAAGGTTCAAAAATATTGACAGCTAATGAAGAGAAAGCATTAAAAGATGCTCAAGATACAGCTGAAAGACTTTGTGTAAGAGGAACTATAAAAAATAGAATGGAAGGTCATAAATGGAATAGCCTTTATTAATAAATGTAATTTATTCATAAAAAAGTATAGTAAAACTTTAGCTTAAAAATATGAGTTTTGAGGTGATTTATTTGATTATCAAATGTACCATAAATAATAAAGAAAAAGAATTAAGTATAAGACCAGATGATTTTTTAGCAGATACATTAAGAGAAAATGGATATGTAAGTGTTAAAAAAGGGTGTGATACAGGCTCATGTGGGTTATGTACAGTGATGGTAAATGACAAGGCCGTGCTTTCATGTAATTATCTTACTGCTAGAGTAGACGGTCAGCATATTACAACACTTGAGGGTGTCTTGGATGAAGCAAAGAAGTTTGGAGATTTTCTTGCAGACGAAGGGGCTGACCAGTGTGGATTTTGTGCTCCTGGATTTATAATGATGGTTTTGGCAATGAAAAGAGAGCTTCAAAATCCAACAGAAGAAGAAGTTATAGATTATGTAAATGGTAACCTTTGTAGATGTACAGGATATAAAGGTCAATTAAGAGCAATACATAAATATTTAAACACTTAGACTTTTAAGTGAAAATTAAGTTGATATGGGGAGAGAGTATGATAACTATAAAGGAATATGTAGTTCCAAAAAGTTTAGATGAAGCTTATGAACTGCTAATATCAAGAAAAAACAACATAATACTTGGAGGATGTGGATTTTTAAAACTAGGTAGTAAAAATATTGGCTCAGCAATAGATTTAAAAGACTTAGCTTTAGATTATATAAATGAAACTGATGATAGCATATTAATTGGAGCAGACACAAGTTTAAGAACTTTAGAATTAAATAAGGTTATTAAAAATTACTGTAATGGGGTAATTTCAAACGCTGTTTCTAATATAGTAGGAGTTCAATTTAGAAGTGGAGCTAGAGTAGGAGCTAGCGTATTTGCTAAGTATGGATTTTCAGATTTAATACCTTCATTACTAGTGGTAGATGCAAAGGTTAAGTTATATAAAAAAGGGGTTATGAACTTAGCTGATTTTTTAGAAAGTGAGCTTGAAAAAGATATATTAATAGAAGTTATATTACCTAAAAAAGATGCTATAGGTGTATTTGATTCTATAAGAAAATGTACAGGTGATTTTGCAGTATTAAATGGAGCAATGTTAAAAGAAGGAAGTATTTATAAAATTGCAATAGGCGCTAGACCAAGAAGAGCAAAAATTGCCTATAAAGCAAGTGAAATATTAAGTTTAGAAAATGATATAGAAAAAGCTGGTGAAGTATCAAGTGAAGAACTTTCATTTGGAAGTAATATAAGAGGAAGTAAAGAATACAGAAAAGATATGGCAAAAGCCTTAGTAGTGAGAATGTATAATAGTATTGGAGGTGAGTGTGATGGTAAATAAAGAGGTAAGAAAAATAGATAGTGAAGCCATTGTTACTGGAAAACCAATATATACAGAAGATTTAATTTTTCACAAAGATGTTTTAACAATTAAGCTTCTTAGAAGTCCACATGCTTTTGCGAAGATAAAAAACATAGATATAAAAAATGCATTAAAGGTAAAAGGTGTAGTAAACATATTCACTTACAAAGATGTTCCAAATTATAGATATTCAATGGTTGGAGAGTCATATCCAGAAGCATCACCTCATGACCAATTAATACTTGAAGACGTAGTTAGATATGTAGGAGATGAAGTTGCTATAATAGCCGCTGAAGATGAAAGGGCTGCTATTAAAGCTATGAAACTTATAAAAGTTGAATATGAAGTAATGACTCCTATATTGGATGCAAGAGAATCGGAAGGAAATAAAATTTTAATCCATGAAGAAGATGATTTGTTTTGTCCATTTGATTTTGGATTGGATGCTACAAAAAATATTGTATCGAGAGAAAAAATGGGTAAAGGGGATGTAGAAAAAGAGTTTAAAGAAAGTGATGTAATAGTAGAACATTCTTATATGACTCAATCACAAGCCCATTGTATGATGGAAACTCATAGAGCTTATACGTATATAGATACGAATGGCAGATTAGTAGTAACTTCTGCAAACCAATCAGCTTATCATATGAGAAGACAGGTTTCTAAAGCACTGGGAATACCTCTTTCAAAAGTGAGAGTAATAAAACCAAGAATAGGTGGAGGTTTTGGTGGAAAAAACATAGCTGTAACAGAGATATATGCATCATTTGTAACTTGGATGACAAAAAGACCAGCAAAACTAATTTATACTAGAGAAGAAACTTTTGCAATGACTAATACTAGACATCAGATGTTTTTTGATATAAAAATTGGGGCAGATAAAGAAGGAAACATAAAAGCTATAGATATGAAAGCATTGAACAATACAGGCGCTTATGGTGATAATGGACCTTCAGTTTGCTCTGAATCAGGTCATAATGTACTTCCAACATATAATAATGTACCTGCAATAAAATTTGATGGGAGAACTGTATATACTAATTTAGTTCCAGGAGGAGCATTAAGAGGATATGGAGCAACACAAGGTACATTTGCACTTGATTGTGCAATTGATGAATTAGCGCATAAACTTAATATGGACCCAACAGAAATAAAGTTAAAGAATATTATAAAAAAACAAACTGAAGGCGGAATAATGAATTTTCCAATAAGAAGTTGTGCACTTGATGAATGTATAATTAGAGGTAAAAAACTTATTGGATGGGATGAAAAGTACCCTGTTAGGGATATTGGAAACAATAAGGTGAGGGCTGTTGGAATGTCTGTGGGAACTCATGGTTCTGGTATAGCCAACATAGACATGGCAATAGTAAATATGAGGATGGATGAAGATGGAACTTATAAGTTGTTTTCTGGGTCTTCAGACTTAGGAACTGGTTCTGACACAATACTTGCACAAATAGCTGCAAAAGCATTGAATACATCTATTGATAGAATTTCCGTTTATACAGGAGATACAGATATGTGTCCATATGATACTGGTGCATACGCTTCTTGTACTACTTATGTAACTGGAAATGCTACAATAAAATCTGCTGAAAGTTTAAAACAAAAGATATTAAAAGTAGCACAGAAGAAACTCGATTTACCAATAGATGATTTAATACTATATGAAGACAGAGTTTGTTATAGTGAAGATGTAGAGAAGTTTGTTTTGTTAAGTGAATTAGGAAAAGAATCTGTTGGTGGTGGAAATCAAGAAGTTTTATATTCATCTGAATCTTATGGTATACAAGAGAGTGCTAAACCATTCTTAGCAGGCTTTGCTGAAATAGAGTTAGATAAAACAACAGGGGAGTTTAAAGTAATAAATTATGCTTGTTCTACAGATTGTGGTACAGTTATGAATCCTGCACTTGCTAGAATACAAGTTGAAGGTGGTGTAACTCAAGGTATAGGGCTTGCAATGTATGAAGACCCTAGACATGGTTCTGATGGAAAGCTTCAAACTTCTAATCTATTACAATACAAAGTTCCAACAAAAAAAGATATAGGAAACATAATTGTTGATTTTGTAGATAATTATGAGCCAACAGGTCCATATGGAGCTAAATCTTTAGGAGAGATAGTTATTCATACACCTGCACCAGCAATAGCAAATGCAATATACAATGCCACAGGAGTTCGTATAAGAGAACTTCCTATAACTTCTGAGAAAGTTTATATGGCCATGAAAAAATTAAATCAGGGAGGTAAATAAATGATTGCTATTAAAAGTAAATACTTAATATCTTCTGCTGATGAAATATATACAAATTCTGCTGTTGTAGTAGAAAATGACATTATAAAAGATATATTGCCAAATGAAGAAGTTGAAATAAAATATAAAAATATTGAAGAAATAATAGATAAATCAGATGCTATAATAATGCCAGGATTTGTCAATGGTCATATGCATCAATATGGAGTTCTTTCTAGGGGAATACCGGCAAATGTACATTTTACCGACTTTGAAGGTTTCTTAAATGACTATTGGTGGCCATTTATAGAAAATAGAATTGGATTGAAAGAAGTGAAGGCAACAACTAAAGCATCAGCAATAGAACTTATAGAATCTGGTGTGGTAGCTTTTTGTGATACCCTAGAAGCTCCAAATACAGAAGAAGGAACTTTAATTGAGCAAGGAAAAATACTAGAAGAAATAGGCATGAAAGCGATTTTATCCTTAGAAAGTTGTGAAAGAATAAGCTTTGAAAATGGACTTAGATGTTTAGATGAAAATTCTAATTTAATAAAGTGGAGCAGAGAAAATAGTAAATTAATAAATGGAATAATGTGTACACATACAAGCTTCACATGTTCTGATAGATTTATTAAGAAAGCTAAAGAAGATGCAAAAAAATTAAATGCACCAATGCAATTTCATTTATGTGAGAGTATATATGAGCCAAACTATGCTGAAAAACATTTTGGCAAAAAAGCAGTTGACTACTATAATGATTTAGATATATTGGATGAAACTGTATTAGCATCTCAGTGTGTAAAAGTAAATGATGAAGAAATAGATATATTAAAAGAAAAAGGTGTAAAAGTGGTTCATATGCCTCTTAGCAACTGTGAAGTAGGTGGAGGTTTTTCTCCAGTACCAAAAATGATTAAAAAAGGCATAAAAGTGGCACTGGGTACTGACGGATATATAAATGATTTTTTTGAAGTTATGAGAGGTGCATTTTTAATGCATAAATCAGTTGAAGAAGATGCATCAGTAATGCCAGCAAATTTAGTATTTAGAATGGCAACAGAGCATGGTGCTTATGTATTAGGACTTCAAAATTCTGGTAAAATAGCAGTTGGTAATAAGGCTGATATAATAGTTATGGAAGATGAATTTAAAACTCCTGTGACTCTTGATAATATATTTGACCAGATAGTAGTTCAGGGTAAAAAAGAATTTATATCAAATGTATACATAGATGGTAGACATATTTTAAAAGAAAAACAGTTAGTTGATTTAGATAAAAAAGCTATTGTTAAAGAAATGAAAGAAGTTGCTTGTGAATTTTGGAAATTTTAACGAATGTAAATATATATGAAAAGGGGAAGCAGATAATGTATAATTTTTTAGGTAAAGAATTAAAATCACCACTTATAATAGGTTCAGGACCATTAACATATAGTGCAGCTGGATGCAAGATATTAAGTGATGCAGGAGCAGGGGCAGTTGTGACTAAGACTATAAGAAAAGAAAGAGCTATAAATCCAGCACCACATATGGTTAGAAATACAGCTAATGCTCTTTTAAATAATGAAAAATGGACAGATTTTGAGCCAGAGCAATGGATAGATTTTGAAATACCACAAATGAAAAGAGATGGGACTGTCTGTATAGCTTCAATAGGTCATACAATTGAAGAAAGTAGCGAATTAGTAGAGAAAGTTGCAAATGCAGGAGCTGACTTTATTGAATTAGTATCTTATGACTATAGAGATTTGATACCAATGCTTAAAGATGCAAAGGAAAGAGTAAATATACCTGTAATAGTTAAACTTCCTCCTATGATAGATGAGATAGGCGATTTTGCTAAAAAATTAGAAGAAGCAGGAGCAGATGCAATAACTGCTTGTGACTCTGTAGGACCAGCATTTAGAATAGACATAGAAACAGGGCAACCTTTATTAGGTGGAAATGGAATAGGATATTTAAGTGGAGAAACTATCAAGCCAATAACTTTACAGAGAATATATGAAATAAAAAAACAAGTTAATATACCAATAATTGGCTTAGGTGGATGTGTAAGTGGAGATGATGCCTTAGAAATGATTATGGCAGGTGCTGACTTTGTTGGTATATGTTCAGTAGTAATTTTAAAAGGCGCACAAGTAATATCTAAAATACATGATGATTTAAAATCTAATCTTAATAGATTAGGATATAATACTATAGAAAATGCTTGTGGTATAGTACATAATCATATGGGAGATGTTAATGAAAGACTTAGCTTTGAGTTTACTTATGATGAAGAAAAATGTACTAAATGTAAGATGTGCGAGAGAGTTTGTGCATATCAAGCGAGAAAATTGAATGATAAGATGGAATTGAATGAAGAAGAGTGTAGATATTGTGGACTTTGTATATCAGTTTGTAAACCAAAAGCACTTGGAAGAAAAATTTCATGTTCAGAGCTGAATGTATAGATTATTTTATAAAAAACAAAGTTTTAAATAAAAATAAGAAAGGCTATCTCAAAGAGATAAGCCTTTTTTGTTGTTGACCTTATTTTTGTTTATTTGTAGTTATTTTAGATATTAATTAGTTTTGAAGTAATAAAGTGAATCAATTTTGTTTAATTAAAATTTTAATAATTCTGATATATATGTTAACATTGTATAGCATTTGTGTAAAATGTTATAATAATTAATAGGGATGGTGATGCAAGTGCAAGAGAAGATTTTAGAGTTATTATATACTATAAATGAAGATGTAGTTAGCATAAAAAATGATATGTCGGAAGTAAAACAAGAAATAAATGTGTTAAAAGAAGATATGTCGGAAGTAAAACAAGAAATGATTGTAATGAAAGAAGATATGTCAGAGGTAAGACAAGAGATAAATATAATGAAAGAGGATATATCCGAAGTAAGACAAGAAATGACTGTAATGAAAGAAGATATGTCGGAAGTAAAACAGGAGATAAATGTATTAAAAGAAGATATGTCCGAAGTAAGACAAGAGATAAATATAATGAAAGAAGATATGTCTGAAGTAAGACAAGAAATGACTGTAATGAAAGAAGATACATCAGAGGTAAAACAAGAGATAAATGTAATGAAAAAAGACATGTCAGAAGTAAGACAAGAAATAACTGTAATGAAAGAAGATGTTTCCGAAGTTAAATCAGAAGTAAACTTTATGCAAAATAAAATAAATAACATTAATGAAGATATGAATGGAATTAAGGACGAGGTATCCATAGTAAATGAAAAATTATATGGAATTGAAATTAAGATTGATAGTCTAGAATGTGAAGATAAATCAATGAAAGAGATACAGATAGAACAGAATAATATTTTAGGAAGTTTATTACATAATTCTGAAATAAATAAAGCTACTCATGATAATATAGAACATAACATAGCATATATAAAAGGTGACACTAATTCTATAAAAGAGGATATAGCTGAAATAAGAAGAGACTTAAATTTAGTAGAGTTAGCCACTAGTAAAAATTGGAGTGATATTGTCAAACTAAAATCAGTAAAGTAGTATTTTAATTCACTAATTTATCATCCACAAACTAAGAATTTTATA